>VMHT01007452.1_pt1 | contig 12017 bp, 20 predicted proteins | sample 4693611 | NCBI WGS metagenome assembly VMHT01 (sample SAMN12280063, study PRJNA550983) | marine metagenome | isolation source: seawater sampled from same location over 5 years 0.02-0.2 micron viral filtrate | place: USA: collected off the coast of southern California halfway between the port... ...
TAAATTTATCTTTATTATGAACTGTATCGTGTATTACAGTGCTTAACTTGGACTCCCAGTTTTCAACTCGCATTTGTTATTGAGTTTTCTTACCCCAAATAATTTCTTTATCTTGTAAGTCTGATATAAATTCAAAACCTAAATCAGAAGAATAATCCACTTGTTGATCCTCTAGTGTTAGCATTCTATTTAAAGGTTGCTCAAAACTTACTAATCTACTTTCTATATTTAAAGTTATAGTTGCAGTATCTGCTTGTTCTGTAATATTTAGCACATCCATCTTGCCTTTGAACAAAGTATAAACATCAGCTATTACTGAACCTGAAGCATTGTATAAACCCATATATAGTGCTGCATCTCTATTAGTGTATTGTGCTGTTAAGGCAGTGGATACTAAACTAGATTTTATTCCAGTAAGAGCAACACTAATACCATTCATCTGTAGAGTTGAACTTTCTTCAACTGGAGATATTGATAATAAATCGCCTGTTCCTGTAAATACTTTTGATGAACCACCAGCAGTCATTGTTATACTGCCATAACCATTCCAAAACCTTAATGTACCATCACTAAACTCTAATTCTATAGCGAATATAGGTTGAACTACTGTACTCTTAATAGCTGTATTAAAATCTGATGTTATATCTCGTGCCATATTATTCTTTTATAATTTTTACTATTTTTTTTCTATTCATATAAACTTCAGTAACTGCATTAACTTGTTTACAGACAAACTGAACTCTTTCTGGTCTAACTTCTCTTGAAGCAATCCTTTTCGATTTTAAACAATCACTCATTTTTTCTTTATAAGTAAATTCTATTAAATTTCCGTTTAATACCATCATTAATGCTATAACAACTTCTGTCATAATATTTTACCTTTGTTTATACCCTCTTTGATCATATATCGTTGAGTACCATTAGCACCTATCTCAACTTCTTGTCTTGATCTTAAACATATAATTTCTTTTGATTTATTTTTTTTATCAATGATATGTTTTATAATTTGTCTAGTGATCCGTTTTTCCATTTGCTCTTACCTTATCTTTTAATATTTCTAATTGTTCTGTAACTTTATCTACATCTTTAATAAGTCTATCAATATTGACCTTATTATTCATCATAGCATCTACTCTTGCTGTAATCTTCTCTAATTCAACTAAATTATTTTCTATAAGAAGATATTGTTCGCTATCTGCTGGAAGTGAACCCATTTCTCCTCTTGGCCATTTTATTCTAAACTCTGTATTTTCTTCTAAATCTTTTGACATTAATTCTAATTTAGTTTGAGTTTTACTTAATGATTCGTGTAGTCCAAAGTATGCCCAAACTGCAACAGCAACTCCTGCTATTATAGAAATTAAATTTCTTAATGGTAGTTGTATATTTGTGTTATCACTTACTTTCATTCGTATCCTTTAATTATCCAGTTTAGAATCTTTCTAAAGTACCTCTTTAATTTTTTCATTTCGTTTTCTCCCCATATAATGTTCTGATGGTTCGTAGTTCCATCTTTTTCCGTGATGTCCTCTAATATCAGCATACTTCATACGCATTTTAACTATAAACTTTCTTAATGGTCTAATCATTTATTTTTGTTGTGGCATCGCCTGTTCCATTATTACAACATCAGGATTATCTTTTAGATATTGTATCTTTAAATTTTCCCAATGACTACCTTCTGGTTTCTTATCAATAAACTTAACAACCCCCAATTTATTACACATATTAAACAGTTCAGCAAATTCTACAGGTGGAGGACTAATTCTAGGTATTCTTTTACACTCTTTTATAAGTTCAAGTTGAGTTTTTATTTTACTTTTCTTTTGCATTTCTGCAATATATTCATCATCACACACAGCACCTAAAGGCATACGAAATCTAAAACCTAATGTCTGATCTTGATACTCATTACTTGTGCCTGTTTTATATTCGTGTTGTCTAACTTCTGTATAAGTTTCCCAGCTACCTCTTTCACAAGTTCCGTAGTCATTTAGATAGTCATTTCTTGCTTGCGCATAAGTTGCAACGCAAAGAAAGAATGCGATCCATAATAAATTATCTCGTAAGGTCTTTAAGGTCATAGGTATGATCCCTCACTGTGTCTGCTAGTTGTCTGTATAAGTTTTCTGCCATAGACCATGTTGCTTCTGCTGCGGACAGTCTTTGTTTAAGGTCGTTAATATCTGCTATGGAGTTACTTAGTTTAGACTCCATCTTTAAAATAGTCTCTTGGTTAGCTGTAATAGTATCTGTCAAAGATAATACATATCTTACTGATGTAAAAGTTCCTGCAATAATTGCTGCCACAACAGGAACAATTACAATATTTTTTTTAAACCATTCTAATTTACTTTTTGTTTTTTTCATTATAATGCCTCACTACAAGCAAAAGATATTCCGTATTTACTTACATGGTCTGTATCCCAACTAAATTCGTTACTATCTAATCTCATTATTGTTGTTGTGTTTAAATAAACAACTGTTGTATCGTTATTAATTGTTTCAATTCCTTGCCTTAATGCTGGTTCTATTTTTACATTAGCTTCACCACTTCCATCAGCACTTACATCTTCTGTAACCATATAAACATAAGAATTGATTTGTATATAATCTCCTGCTTTAAATACATTTGCTCTACTAGCAGTAAATCCATCTAATGCTACTTGATTACCTGTTTGACTAGCACCATTAATTCTTACTGTGCCTGTTGCAGTACCCTGAATTTTTTTTCTATCTTGATCACCTATTTTAAAAGTTCCTCTAACACCTCTTAACTGTAAGAAGAAAGATAACCATATTGATGCTTTGTCTTTCAGCATAGGTGGTAAAGTCATAGTTGCACCCCATTGTTCTCCACTGTGTTGATAGACTTGTTGTTGTAAAGTAAATGGTGATTGCGTAATAGATGTAATTCTTCTTAAACTCCAGTTCTGTGTTTTAATACCTGTAGCTGTAGGTAAAGTCAGAGGATATGATGGTGTAAATACTGCCATAATTAATTACCGAATGCCTTACTAAATTTTCCACCTCTTTGCTTCGCAGTAGCAACAGCAGATATTGTTGATTGTTGTATTGCTGGTAGCATATTCATAACTTCTGCTCTCACAGTATTAGTTACACCAACAGCAAAGTTTAAATTTTGTACTACACTAATACCTCCACCACCCATTGAATTTTTAGTGTCAGCATTGTTTCTTATTGAACCAGCACTTCCTGGAACAAATAACTCAGGACCTCTTTCTCCAACTAGAGTAGGTGTACCAGCTTGTACTGTTCCACCACTTGCTGCAGCATCGGTTCTACCTCTGCCTGAACTTAATGTTGGTTCTGCAGGTGAAAATATACCCTCTATACCTTTAGTTATAACTCCAGTAACTTTGTCTAATATAAGTTTTTTAATGATAGCTTTTTGTATATCTATAATCAGTTCTCTTAAAATTGCTTTAAAATCTAACGCACCTTGTTTACCTCTTAAAAAGGCATCTAAAATTTTATCTCCTACTGAATTAAATTCGTTACCAACTGATTTAGCTATAGATTTGACATCTGCCATCTGTTCTTCAAACTCTGCCATCTTAACAGCATTATCTCTTAAAATTGGACCTCTTTCACTTAAAATTCTATTTATTTCTTCTTCAGCAACAGCACCCTCACCTAGTTTTGATCTTAAAGCATCTTCTAATTTTCTTAAATCATTATTTACTCTTAACTCTTTATTGTTAGCTTTAGCATCTTGTAATGCTCTTTGATTGTTTCTAAATAATTTATTATTTACTTTATCTGCAGTTTTATCAATTTTAATTACTACTTTTTCTTCTTTACTTAATAAATCAATTTTTTCTTGTATTTGATTCTTTAGTTTTGTTTCTGCAAATATTTGATCATTAATTTCATCTTGTTGCTTTTTTAACTTTCTTGCTCTTTGAACTGCTGCACTTCCTGCTTTTGAGTTCTGTTCAGATATTTGATTCCCTAAATCTGCAAACTTTTTAGATAAAAATTCAATAGTTTTTTCGCTTTCTTTAAATCTATTATTTAATTGACCTATCTCATTAGGTAATTTTTCTACATCAGGAACAAATTTAGCCATAACATTAGCTAAACCTTGTATGACTGTTGTAAGACCTGATACTATTGCTTGACCTGCCTTAGATTTTTCAAAGAATAAAGTAATGTTTTCTCCCAGTGTATCAAACGCACCTGATAAACCACCTGCAGCACCTGCACCTGCACCTCCTACTTGTTCTTCAAGTGCTTTAAGTATTAGTGCTTGTGCTTCTGCTTGTCTGCCTGTCAAAGATAAAACTTTAATCTGTTCTTTTTGCTGTTCGTTAAAAGATACACCTACTCTTCTTAATGCTGATAAACCAATTTCAGGTTCTTCTAATGCCTTACCTAATTGTAAAGCTGCAGTTCTCATATTACCAAAACCAACTGCTGCCAAATCTTGTGTTAATTTTAATGTTCTTTCAAATGTTTCACCTGCTATAGATTTAAATGTAAGTAATACACCAGCTGCATCTCTAGCACCCTGAACACTAGCTAAAGTACCTCTACCAATAGCAACTGCCATAGCTTCAATATCTTGACCTGTAACTTTTGCTGCACCACCTGTAGCTTTAAGTAATGCTTCTAGTTTTAAAAATTGTGATTCTGCATTAGCACCAGCTTTTATAAATTTAGTTATTGTAACACCTACTGCAACAAAACCTGCAGTTAATAATAACATCAGAGGATTAACTCTACCTACAATAGCACCGATAGAAGATATACGACCAGCGACTGGACCAAGTGGACCTTGTACTGCTGCGATAGAACCTGCTGTATCTCTAAAAGCATTAGAAAGTCTTTTACTGCCTTTAGTAGTTTTAGCTGTAGCTTTATCTACTTTCTTTAAACTAGAACTAGCTTGATCTACATTTTTTTTAAACTTCTGTGCGTTAGCTATAAGTTCTACTCGTATTGTTGCTAAATTTGATGCCATAATTTTTAGTCTGGAAATTTCCTCATTAAATCTTCCATTTCTTTTTTGAGTAATGGATTGTTAGTTTTATTTTTGCCATTCTTTAAATGATGACCATTCAAAGCTGACATAAATTCTGTTATTGATAAATCCCAAAATACTTTTGGGGAGAATCTTAATACACCAAGACCTATTTCTAGGTATTGCTGGATTGGGTATCTTTCTGCTCGTTCTCCCCCTGTACTAAAGGGGAATCTTCTTCTTTTTTCTCACCTGTGAACAATGTCATTAATACTTCAGAACATAGAACAGCACCTTTCATCATACCAGTTTGCATTAACATATCACCAACTGCTGATTGAATAAATTTACCACCAGCACCCTGTAATGCTTCGTGCATAACTATAACTATGTCTTTCATAGAATAATTATTAGCACCCAAACTATTGGTAATATCCATTATAGATTTACCTGTTCTATTTTCTATATTAACTATACTATCAAAGGTAAGTCTGAAAGTTCTTTCTTTTCCTCCAAACTCACCCTTAATTTCACCTTTATATTGATTCGCCATCTGTGTCTTTTCCTTTCGCTGTTTCATATTTTTTAAACTTTTTAAGTGTTTTATTAGACCTGATTATATCAGTTGTATCAACTGATTCACAAGTTATTTCTGATCTATCTCTTAAAATTTTAATATTTTGAACAACTACTTTATCGACACCGATAATGATATGGTCATAAGGTTTAACTGGTATATCAATTTTTGCTTCGACAGTTATTACGCCCTTTCTAGTAACCTTGTAAAAACCATTATATGTTTTATCTCCAACCTTTATCTCAACCATTTTGTACCCATCTGTCCATTCCATATATTTTTCCTTATTAGTTATTAAGCATTCGTGTAAGTCATTGTACCATTAGATTCAAGAGTTACTGAAAAAGTTTCTTCTCCATTGTATTCTCCTGCTCTTTCGTACGATGTAATTATGAATGCACCTTTTACAGTTGAACCATCTCCAAAAACTAAATCGTAATTTACAGAACCTCCTGTAAATGCTGCTCCTCTTAGATTGTTTTCTCCTGCAGAATCTGTAAATACTCCACTTGCAGATACACTCATACTTCTTATTCCCATATTTGCACCTAATGCTCTACCTATATCGTGTCCTGATGATCCACTAAATGTTGCTGAGTCTTTTGCTGTAATATCTACTAATTCTCCGTTAATAGTCATTGATGTACTTCTTAATCCACCGATAACTACTGCACTTCCACCACTGTTGTCTTTGAGTAGAAAGCTACTACCTTTTTGTGCTGCCATTTTATTGCTCCTTTATTTTATATTGTTGTTTATGAACTTAAAACAAATACACGAAATCTTTGTACTCCGTGAGTTGTTAATCCATCATTTTCTTTTATAATATCAGAAAACTCAAATCTCATATTTATTAGACTTGCTCCTGATACTGATAAACTCGATTCGTGTAGTATGTCATAAACAACCGACATAATATTTTTAATTTCTACACTTCCTCTATATCTTGAAAAGGTGTGAACTTCAATAGTGAAGTCTGACCCTTTCTTATCTTTAGTTCCATTATCTACCATTGTTTGTTCCCCTATTTTTACATAAGGGAATGCTGTGCTTTCAGGCACAAAATCATAAACATCTGTTACTAAATTCTGTAATGTACTGCTTTGGTCTAAAGCATTGAAAACTGTTTGTTGTAGTGCTGAAGCATAATCACTCATTTGGCTATCCTATTGATTGCTGTTTTAACTCTTTCAAAAACTGCCTTTGCAATTTTACCTCTACTCTTTTCAAAAGCTGGAAATAAAAAAGGTCTTGGCAACATCTTACTTGTACCATATTCTAAAAATGCTGAATAATCTGCACCACTTTCTACTTGTGTTGTATTCTTATCTTTTTGTTTTACTCTAATCTTACTTACTAAATTACCTGTATCACTAGCTGGTGCTTGACCAGGAGCAGATGCTCTATGTTGCCTACGAGGATTATATTTTTGATATACAATACCTGACTTTGCACCTGATTGAATACTTTTTACTGCTTCTGCTCTAATTAACTGTGCACCACCTTTGACTACTTGTTGGAAGTCAGGTTCTAAATCTTTGTTCAATGTATTAAGTTGTGATAATACTTTTTTTAAGTTTTTAACATTAATCTTAATATCCATTAAGCTATACCTACATTCTCTTTAGCTTTGATAGTTATGTAATTATTGTTATCGTTCTCGTCATTAATCTGTATTATATCAAACACTCTTGTACCAAACTTAATTCTTTGTGCTGTAGATAAGCCAGTTCTATATCTAATTAAGAACTCGTGTGTATGTGGGTTCTCTACTTGTCTGCCTGTCTTATCACTAAATACTTGCGTTCCACTCTTTGGTGTTATCTTAGCAAATGCAGTTATAACAGTAGAATAACTTGGTGAAGCATATCCACCATAGCCATCTGCACCCTGACTCAAACTTTGTATCGTGATTGAGTTTTTTAATTTTCCTACTCTTGATACTGACATTTTATATTCCTAGTGGTGTGTTTATTCTTTTAATCTTAAATGGTTCTAATAACATTCCTAATGTTTTAGGTATCATATTAACCGACATACTCGTTGCCACTTCTCTATTCTCGTAAAGGTGTAAAGCTAAAACTTTAATTGCGTGTGTAAGTAGTTTAGGTGTACTTGCTGCTGTATCACTATTAGAAGTACCATAACCTGCTTTGTATTGTATTTCATAAGCATTAGCATTTCTTAACTCTGATGCTGTTGGCCAACTTACTCCGTTCTTTAAAACTACTCTACCTTGTTGGCTAGATGTATCTACATAATAGTTACTTGATGCAAACGTACTTGCAGAATTATCATTGTCATAATACTTGACGTGATCTACAGATATTAAATTAGGTTTAGGTAATACTATATAGTTAGAGTTAGCTTGTAAGTCTGCTCCTGTATATACACCTTCTTGTAATTTTTCATCAGCATAAAAAGGCAATCTATCTAAAAACAGTTGCTGTATTTGATATGTAATTGCTCTGCCTGTGTATTGTTCTGCCATATCTTGTGCTAGAAATACAAGTGACTCAATGAGTGTATTTTCTGTACTGTCAGAACTATCTATTCTTGCGAATGCTTTGAAGTCAGCTATACTTACTACATTAGTTATCCAAGCTGTCTGTGTTGTTAATCCACTCATTGTTTATCCTTATTTTTTTTTAATACTTTTTTTCTTTTTTTGTACTTCAGTTATAACTTTCTTTTGAGTTACAGCTTTTGTTTGTTCTGCAACACCATTGTTCAACCATTTAGAAGCTAACTTCATTTGCCATTCTGCTGACATATCCATTACACTATCTTTTTTGTAAACCATAGTTGATGAACCTGCTTCATTAGCAGTTGCTAACTTATCTTTTTTCATTTTAATTTTCATAAATTCTCCTTTTAATTTTGATAAGAGGGGGAAATACCTCTCGGCAGGATCCCCCTCCATATATTAACTTTACGTTAATTAGTCGTTTGCTTGGTTAGCAGTTGGTCCAGAGATTGGATCTCCTAATACAACTGATAAACCTACGATAGTACCTGTAGAGTGAGTCCCTGCGTGAGTTACTACACCTCTTACATATCTTTTACCACCAACATAACCTAATTTGTATGCTTGTGCTGCGTGTGCAGGTGCATCTACCACTTGGAAGATACCACTACCATCAACTGTACCACCAGTAACGAGTGTGTTGTTAGTTACTGCTGCAAACCCTGAAGCTGGAGCATCTGAATCTTCTAAAGAAAAAGAAAATTTATTTGTTCCGTTCAAAGTTATACCAGCTGCACCCACATCAGCAACTAAGGTTACAGATTGAAAACCTTTAGTATCAATACCTGTACCATTTGCTGACGCAGTTCTGACAACAGCAGACAAACTGTGATCAACTTTAACATTTTGTGCTAAATCTTTCATTGTTTATTTCTCCTATTGTTATAATTACTGGATAGTAATTGTTGTTATTGCTTCTGGTAATATTACTTGACCACCCACTCTTCTTCTAGCGATGTATCTTACATTACCTGAACTAGCTTGTGTAAAAGGATCTCTCATAATTGAAAGATTTACTCTGTCCACAATCATATATGCTCTTCTTATATCACCAAACACTACTGGTTTAGTTCCATCTGCAATATCTGCCAAGTCTGATGCTTCAACAACTGGGTGTCCTAATAAATTAGAACCGATTCCCATTTGGTAAATTCCAGGTTGGAAAATATATTGGTTCGCATCATCTTTTAACTTTCTGATTGCAGAAAGAGTTGCTCTATTGAACAACCATGTTGCGTTTCTCATATATTCAGATTTTACATTGTGTGCTGCACCGATTAAATCGTCTGCTGCTAAAGCATCATTTGCTGCAGTTGTTATAGTTCCAACACTAGCATTCGAGATAAGACCTTGTGGCTTACCGATTGAATCACCAGATATGAAAGCATTTCCCTCTGCTTTTGCAAATTGTTCTGTGAACTCTGCGTTCATTTCTGCTTCAAGATTGAAAACTGAATCTTCAAGTTCTTGTTCAGAAATATCTACTAGAGCATATACTTCGTGAGCTGGAATTTCTTCCAAACCTACAGTGTATCCAGTTGTTTCACTTCTAGTGCCTTGTTCTGCAACCCATTGTGCTGAAAAAGTTCCTGTTCTTTTTGGAACTTGTACGCTTCTTTGAGTTGTTGTTCTTACTCTAGCTAGTGATCTTACTGGGCTATACTCTATGATGCCTTTGATTAACTCTCTCACATACTCAGGTGGAGCAAGGTAACCAGCTGTTGCATCGTTAGATACAGTTAAAACTTTAACCTCATCAGGTGAAAGTCCTTCTTTTCCCTCTCTTAACCATTTATCGTAAACTTTCTTTTGCATTGATTCAGCTGGTGAACCTTTACCAAAGTCAGGTCTTGATACAATAGTTTCAAGTCTTGCCATTTGCTCTTGTTGTGCCTTCTGCGAAAGTTCGTTTGCTTTCAATGATTTCTCAATGTCAGCATACTTATCTAATTCTTTGTCGATTTTAGATAACTTTTCTTCCGTCACAGGATCAGAAGCACCTTTGCTTTCGATCTGTTTTAGTCTTTCATCATTTGCGTTTTTGAAAGATTCAAAAGTTTTACCAAGAGTTTCTACAGCAGATTTTACTTCGTTATTATCCATTGTTATTTCCTCTTTGTTATTGTTTAATTATGTCAGCGACTTTGTTTATTAAGTCAGCTAACTGTTTGTTGTCATCTCCAGCATCTCGCTGTGATAAAGATTCAGATAATGCTTTCGCACCAATCTTAGCCTCTGTCCGAGAAAGACCTCCTGCTTCACGCAAGATTTTTTCCCACTCTCGAATATTTTTAGCATTGCCTTTTACAGTTTCAATTAAAGCACTTTCGTTCATTGGGAAAGTTACTAAACTGATTTCCATAAGATCAACTTCTTTAAGAGTTCTAGTGCCTCTTTTACTTTCGTTGTATCCTTGCTTTTCAGGGTCTGCTCTAAATCCTATTGACATACCATCTAATGCACCCATCTTTAATAGTTCGTATGCTTCACGACCTTTTTGAGTACCCATAGCCAGTTTGCCTTTAACAAATAAACCTTTTTCATCTTCGTACATATCCTCAAATACTCCGATAGGTTCATCTGTTTTATGTTGATATAATAATTTTACTTTTCTTGCTGGTCTGGTTTCTAAAGATTTAGTGAAAGCGCCTTTTTGCATTATATCACTACCTTGATCTTCATTACCAAATATAGAACCATAACCAGTAAAAGTTCCTTTATCACCATTTGCTTTTACTTCTGAATGAAAAGTTAATTTTTTAATTTCTGTATCGCATTGACAAACTCCGTCATCTTGACATACACAAACACTTTTCATTGGTTTCTTTTTAGGTTTCTTATGGTATTTATCTTCTTCTTCATCTGATCCATAACCTTTACTAATTGCTTCTTCATAAGCAGAGTGTGTACCACAAGGCATAAAAATTGTTTTGCCATCTTTAGTCATACTGTGAACACCTACACAACCTATTTCTTTTGCTTTATCTCTAGCATCTGTTGGGTTGTCGTACATATCTTCTTCTCTTGCTTCTTTCATATCATCTTCTGGTTTTTTTGCTTTAGATGAGATAACATCTGTCAAAGACTTTATAGCTTGTCCCATCTTTTCTATATCGTTCATAGAATATTCCTCCTTTTTTCCATTTTCATATTGAGAACTACATACAGCTAATCTTTGATCTGTTGCTGGATATTCAGAAATAGACTTGTCATCTGACATACATCTACTAATGAAATCTTCTCTCTTTTCTTTATTGTTAGGTTTAACTAAAGGCATTATTTTTTCCAAATTTTTCCTATAGCTTTACTTACCCATTTGTATTTATCGTTGCTTCTACATAAAGCAATTCCAATTATTATTCCAATTATTATTTCCATTTTGTTTCTCCTTATAAGAAGTCAGGTGTTGTATATATTGCAGCACACCGACAGTTGATAGTATTACCTGCTGACCCTCTAGGATCTCCAGGATATTTTAAAAGTTCTCCACCTACAACAAAGCTACTTTCTAATGCAGTCTTTTGACCACTAGCTATTGCGTGAGTAATTCTTGTTCTTTCATCTTGTATAGCCACCCATTCTTTAATTGTACCAGCTATACCCATAGACTCTGCAACTGTTTCGTTTGCGAAAGATGCAACTCTATGCGTTTCTGTTCTAGCAATAAGGTTTGCTCTATATACACCCATACCAATCAGTGTATTTCTTAAAGCTGTACCTGTTGCTTCTGTAGATAAACCATCATTATAACTTTTATCTATAACTTTAGCTAATCTCTTTCTAGTTGTATCATCAATTTCTGTAACCCATATACCAGTTTCAGTATCAATAAATTCTTCTAATCTTCTATTAAATTCAGCATCAAAGTCTTTTACAAAAAATTGACCTAAAGCATTTTGTTTAAAGGCATTCGCTATTACCATATA
>VMHT01208499.1_pt1 | contig 12017 bp, 10 predicted proteins | sample 4693611 | NCBI WGS metagenome assembly VMHT01 (sample SAMN12280063, study PRJNA550983) | marine metagenome | isolation source: seawater sampled from same location over 5 years 0.02-0.2 micron viral filtrate | place: USA: collected off the coast of southern California halfway between the port... ...
CAAGGGCACACCGCACGCACCTGTTCCCACACAGTCAAATGGGTTGTGGAAGACCGCTTTCGTGGTAGGCAACACCGTGTAATGATTTCCGAAGACGATGAGTGTAGACAGGTGCGTATCAATAAATTCGTATGTTGGTCTCGTCCTGGTGGATTTCCATATGACCACAATACTGGACAGAATATCGGAATGGGTTGGAAGACTTCTAGGGAAATATCTGACGGTGTCCTGGATATAGAAGGGGACTTCGTGTCTGCCAGAGGTGCTGGTGGTCGTTGGGGACGCCCTCCTACACAGGAGCAAATGGTTGACTATATGAAATGGCAATTCATTCACCAGGATGGTAATACCTTTGAGCATATCCTTGTCCGTATGGGTGGGAATATTGATTATGTCCAATATCAAAATATCATTCGTGTCTGGGAAGCACAAATTCGTGTGAACCGTGCTGATGATAATTCCGATGAAACTATACAAATTCAGTATGACCAAATGTATAACTCTATCCAAGACCTGAACCCAGAATTTACTGAAGGACGCATAGAAATTCAGATACTACGACAAGACCGACTACTTTGGACTGAAATGATGAACCGACCTCGCTTAAGTGGAAATCAACCTAGCACAATCACAGAGGAAGATTGGCGTGGTATGACACGACAAGAGCAGACCTTCTTCCTAAGTATTGTCAGACGAGACGGACACCGATTTGACGATATTTACAGATACACAAATGCTCCTGTAGTCCGTGTTGCGCGTGCTCCTCGCCACGTCCAGAGACAAATGATGCCCAAGCATATCGCTGACCAAATATGGTTATTGAATGAACCTGAATGTATGATATGTCTAATGCCTACTACGGAAGACACATACGCTCTAAGTATGTGTGGACACGATTACTGTAAGAAATGTCTGACTGACAGTCGCCTAAGACAGTGTGGGTCGTGTCGTATTAATTTCTAATAAATTTAATAGTTAATATAGATTAGTTAATGTTGTTATATAGAAACATTTTTAGACATATTTTATACAAAAAAAAATAGAAATAGAAAAACTTTTTTTTTATTGAAAGAATAAATTTTAAAGATAAAAATGTAAAATATGTTTCTAAATGGAAACAGAAAACTAAGATACATAATATTCAAGTTTCACTCCTATACTATGACCTTGATTATAACTATCCATAATCAATTCCTTTTTTATGTCTTTATATTTTGAATTATTAAATGAATGTCTAATCATATTTGTAGAAATACTTTTTTTAAGATATTTCAGGGAAGACCTTTGAAGTGTTTTTGTAAGGTTTAGTCTTGATAATGCTTTTCTATTTTTAGGTGAAATAAATATTGGTGAACCTGGAATTATTGCTTCACTTTCAATATAATTATCAATTAGATTATATAATTCAGGCATTTCAGTAATATCAATAGGGAAATGTTGATGACCGAAATATTCATCTGTTTTATAATCACATAGAAGTATATTCCATAGTTTAGATACTGGGTCATAAATTATAGCATTTTCTTTTAAATTATTATAATAGTTTTCGTTTGAGTTAGGTTTAATATAATATTTTAAATCTGCTAATTCATTTCTACGAGGGAAAGTTATATATAGACATAAAAGTAATTCATTCATACGATTAGGAGTTTCTCCTCTTTCAATTAATAAATCATTATCTATTTTAATAAGTTGAAACCATTTTATAATATCATTCCAATCTACAAGATTTTTTGCTTTTTTTTCAGTTAGTTTAGGTTTTGATTGAATTAATGCTTCTAAATCATCTCTTTTATTGATATATGTTGCTATTACATTTTTACTGAATTCGAAACATTTTAAATAATTTATTATAGCATTTATATAATTTTTTTGAGTTTCTGGAGTAAAATTATTATTATTAAAATAGTCTTGTAGATTATTAAATCTCCAATCCATACCTATTTTGGTTTGTATCATAGTAATTATTTGTAGATATTGTGATTGAGTGCTTTTTGCTAATGGTTTACCATTTGGTTTAGTAAAATTACTTAATTTAGTTTTATATTCTTCCATTATTATTATAGTATATATATATATCATTTCTTTAAATATGTTAGATTTTTACTTTATTTAATATCTGTTTCTATATAGAAACATTTTTTGACATTATAATGTCATTTTTTATTTCATTATGAATTTTATTTTTTTTTATTCAGAATTTATTTTAAAGCATTTAAATGTAGAATTTGTTTCTATATGGAAACATATATCTTGTTTAAAGATTATAATAATAATATATATATATGATAAGATGGATAATAATTTACCTTCTATTTCTATATGTATGCCGATATTCAACAGAAACAATTTCAAAAAACTAATACTTAATAATATTGTTGGATTAAATTATCCAAAAGATAAATTAGAAATTTGTATTGATGATGATGGCACAGATAAATTTTTTTATAATAATGAAGAATTAAATATTTTCAAACAATTAATTAAACCTATTAAATTAAATTATTTTTATAGACCATTTAAGAGAACTATCGGAGTTAAAAGAAATAATTTAACTAAAATTGCTTCACATAAAATTATTGCTTGTATGGATAGTGATGATATATATTTACCTGATTGGTTGAAATATGCTGTTGGTGTTATGAAAGATACTGGTGCTACTTGTGTTGGTAGTAATCAAATGTTATTTTTATATCCATATCATAATTGGACTACTCACGCAATTAGATGTAGTCATAAAAGACAAATTCACGAAGCGTGTATGTTGTATGCTAAAAAACATTTTAAATCTATGGGTGGTTTCAAAAATAGTAGTCAAGGTGAGGGGGCAAAAATGGCGGACTTTAATGAAAAAAATGTTGAATTATTAGAAATTGATAAATGTATGGTTTGTATATGTCATAATAATAATACTATTAATAAACATATGTTTATGAAAAAAGATAATATTGTTGATATTCAACTTACTGAAGGATTAAAAAATATGGTAAAAGAAATGTTATCTTTGGAAAAAGACCCTATCTATTTAAATAATCTTGATAAAACTCCTGAATATTTCATTAAAAAAGAAACTGAATTATAATATTTTATAATAATATGTCAGCACAAGCAACTCCATTCAAAAAGTTAAGTGTAGACCAAATTAATAATATACTTATACAATTTAAATTAAGAGACCCTAATACTCCTACAGCAAGTGCTGGTGGAAGTAAAATTAAAAAAATTGATAGGATTTTAAAACAACAGGGTGGTAAACAACAATTGATTAAAATACTTGAAGGTGATATAGCAGATAAACAACAAAAAAAAATTGATAAAAAAACTAAAACTAAAACTAAAACTAAAACTAAAACTACTAAAACTAAACCTAAAGAATTTACATCTACTCCTCCTACTCTTCCAAAACCAAAAGTATTTTCTTCAATTGTGGAAGATGAACCAGAACCTGAAAAATTAGGCATTAATGATTTAGGTTTTGACGATGAAGATAAAAAAATATATGAACTTCCAAGTGAACTTGCTCCATCATATATAGATAAATTAGGTGATATGGGTGAGTTTGAATTACTTATTTATAAAGGTATTGCTCTTGCTATTAATCCTTTAGATAAACTTGTAATTGATTATGAAGGAACACAAATTGGATATTATGATGAAAAAACTGGTGAAATTGAAAATGATATATTTGATAAACTTGAGGAATTAGAATATGAAAGAACTGATGCTGAAGCAGAATTTAAAGAAAAACTTAAATACAAAGAAGTTATTCAAAAGATTATTGATTTACAAATTACTAAACAAGATTATTTTAAAAAAGAAGATGAAAGAAAACTTGAAGAAAAAAGAATAATAAAGGAACAGAGAGATAGATTTATTCAAGAAGAAAAACAAAGAAATGAACAGACTTGGATTAAATTTAAAAAAGGTGCTGAAAATGAACAAGTTAATACTGTAGGTAATTTATATGAATATATAAAAGAAAGATTTGGTGATGTTATAGATTTAGAAGATATTGATTTACAAGTTGAAAATGTTTTACGCTCTATAGGTAAACAACATCATCTTGAAGACTGGTGGGATACAAGAGGCAAACCTGTAAAATGGGATAGTAATCTTGAATATGAAGCAGGTAGAAATTTTGATAGTTTTAAATTTAATCCTTCCTTATATCAAAAAGGTGAACCTGATAGAGTAAAAACTTTTTATGAAGATATTGATATGGATAGTAAAAATATTATTCAAAAAGTGGCACAAGCACTTAAAACTCAATTTAAAGTTAGAGCAGAAATGATGTATGGTGGTGCTGAAAATCCTAATATATTATATGATAGTGAAGATGAAGAAGAATTAGCAAGAAAACCTCAATTTTCCAAGTTTGCTCCTGTTAAATCATATGCTGAATTGGGTAGTAGAATTGGTTTATCTTTTACAGATGTAGTGGATACATTAGAGAAAAAGAAACCTGATTTTGAATATATAGAAGAAAAATTTGGTGATGAAGATACTGATGAAGATACTGATGAAGAAGTCAGTGAAGACTTAGACTTACTTTTCACATTAAATGAAAAAGACCGTGAAATTAGGATTAAAGAATTATTATTAGGATTAGAAACAGGTAAAGATAAAGATTTATCATATCCTTTTACTGAATTTTTTTCAATTACTGAGGATGTATATAAAAGAGACCCTGAATTTCAATGGATGAATTGGAGTGGAACTGGTGAAAATCGTGATGTATTCGAATACAAATCTATTTCAGACTATGAAGCAATTGCTTTAGATGAACAACAACTTGATTTTTTAAAAAATAAAAGAGAAAAGGAAGCATTAGGAAAACTAAATTATGATGATAAATATAATAAAGCAATAGGACAAGCAAGAAGTGGATTTGGTAATATAGGTTTTAGTGGAGCAGATTATTATATTGAATTATTAGTTTTAAAAGAAATTGGTTTACCACCTCAAGATTTAGATAAATCTAAATATTTTGAAAATATTAGAGATAGAAAAAGATTAGAATTTATTAAATCTAAAAGTGTTGGTGGAATACAAAGACTTATTGAAAAAGCAGGTGAATATGAAGAAGAAGATACTGATGAAGAGGAAGAGAGTGAAGAGGAATTAGATTTTAACGACCCAAAATGGGACGAACCAATATCTTCAAGTGATGAAGATACTGATGAAGAAGATGATATTCCTACACAAGTATTAAAAGAAAGTTTATTTGAAAATCAAGATGAATTAGATATTGATTTACCAAGTGAAAGACAAGAAGACGAAAGTCAATATCAATATGACCAAAGATTAAAAAAATGGAGTGAAAGGATTGGTGTTGCTGTAGAAATATTAGATAAAATAGAAGAAAGAGAGGAAAAAGAAGAACAAGAAAAACAATTAAAAATAGAAGAAGAAAGAGAAAAAAAAGCAGAAAGATTTTTAAAAATAAAAGAAAGACAATTAAAAAAAGAAGAAGAAGAAAGAAAGAGACAACAAAGAGAAAGAGAAATATTAAATAGTGTAAAAAAAGGTAAAAAGAGTATTGAGGTTAAAAGTGATAAACAACCAGAGTTTCAATTCACTGGTATAGCACAGATACAGGAGGCAGAGAGACAGAGACAGAAATATATAGCAGAGAAGAAAGAATGGGAGAGAAGTCTTGCTCTAAAGACACCACTACCAATATCACCAAGAAAAAAAAGATTTATGATTGTAAATTATAAACTTGAACCTGGTATTCCTGGTGATAAAGGATTTCCTCAACCTCCTGTTAAAACTTTTGAAAGACGAGAAATTATTACAGTAGATGGTCGGAAATATTATAAAGACTTTTACGAGAAAAAGAAGAAGGAAAACCCTATGTTTTTTATTGACCCCTCTGATTATACTGAGGAACAAAAATTAAAAACTAAAAAAATGGCAGAGGAGTTTGGGTTTTTTGACACCATTTAATTCATATAATGTGGTAATATTTCTAATTCATCTGGAAATCTTTCTTTGAATAAATCTAATCTATCAGTTTGTTTATACCAGTTATATAGATTTACTGCTCTATCTAATTCCAAATCTTTTATATTTCTTCCTTTATGTTGTAAGATAATTTTTTTTTTATTTTCATATCTTAATTTATTATAATCTCTAACATATTGTCTATATTTAGGGTCATTTTTATATTTATTTCCATAATAAACTCTTCTATATTCCTTTTGTTGACTATATCTTTCAAGAACTTGTTTTATTTGGGCATTTGTTAAATTACTCATTTTATAATATAATAATAAAATATATGGAAGAATTAAACATAACTGAGATAGATATACATCCACACCATACTAAAGGAAATTTATGTAAATATATACAAGCAAGTAATATGGATATATTTCAACCATATCAATTGATTAAAGATAAATTAGTAAGTGAATTAATAACATATATTAAAAATAAAAATCATATTATTCAATTTTATGATAATAGTTTACCATTTAGTGATTTAAAAGAATTTATATTATTTTTAGGAAAATCACCTCATCAATATACATCAGCAGAAAAAAGACTAATAACAGATAAAGCAAAACTTATAATACAATTTTGTAAATCTGGATTTGATTTTAATAAATCAAGATATAATGATTTAAAAGAAGTAGATGATGATTGTGTGAAGATTAGTGATTTTGGTGATTTACACTGTGTAAGAACTGCCATATCTTTATTTAATGTATGTAAAGGAGTAGATGAGAAAATTATATGTAAAATGTCAAAAATTACTAATAATAAAATACAAATGAAAAATGCTTATAAAAAAAACTGTGTGCCCTCACTTCAAATAAAAAAAGGGAAATGGTTAATTGTTTTTGATTAAACATATTTAAAGAATTGACTTTTAATATAAATATAACAATGACTACTCCTTACACAATTGAAGATGCTAAAAAAAGCACACTAATGAATAAAACTAAACCTCAAATTATTACTTTACTTATGGAAAAAATCCATATTAGAGATAAACAAAATAGTGATGCTAATCATAGAATTTTTCAATTAGAAAATGAATTAAGAGATTTAAATAAAAAATTTAATATTAATACATCATCCGAAAATCAACTTATGACTGTATTAAAAGACGCTAATAATCTTCCCACACTCGAACCTCCAGTCCACGACCCTGTTGTTATGTATAATCATACATTAGCAGTTAAGGTTGAACAAGAAAATACTCAACTTCGTAATAAAATAAATGAACTAAATGAAGATATTAAAGATTTAAAAGACGCTCGCACTATTATCACTAAAGACTATGCTACTTTAGAAAACGATAATAAAAAATTAAAAAATGATTTTCAAAATTTAAAAGATACTCACGGAGGAGAGTTTCAAGTTATTACTGATATGTTTGATATATCATATCAGGCGACTTGGGACGAAGTATATGAGGAATTAGAGAAATTAAAAAAATTAAAAAATGATTTTGAAGAATTAGTATGTGAATGTAATGATTTTAATAATTTAAAAATAGCACATAAAATATTAAAAGAAGAATTAGTGGATAGTAAACACGCATATTTATTAATGAAAAAGGAAAAAGATAGTATAGAACAAAATTATGAAGTATTAGATAATCAAGTTAAGACTGGAACTGCTAAAAGATATTATGCTATGGAAGAAAGGTGTAAGAATGAACAAGCACAGAAAGAACATTACGAAAGACTTATGACAGAATACAAAGGTAAAGTTATAGAAGCAGATATGTTTAGAAACTCTTTAAAAAAGTTTATCAAAACGCCCTCATATTTAGGGTTTTAATTTTGACAAGATAGATTTAAATGGTTTAATAGTTTAGGTTGATATTTTTTTAATAAATCATTACATAATGATTTTGTAGTTTCCCAATCAGGTGGAGTATATCTAGGTGCTCCACCTTTATTTTCTAATGTTGCTCTAATGAAAGCACCAAATTGTTTTTTATAGATATCTGTAATCCAGTTATCACAGAACCAAGATTTTAATTCAGGAGGATAATAAAATCCAAATATATCCATATGTTTTCTTGAAACTACTGATTGTGTCATAAGTTTTGGATTATTAATATCAATTGGAGTGGAAACACCATATCCATTACATAAATTTAAATGATGTATACATATATTTAACCAGTGTCTATTGTGATAAACAATATCATCACCTGATTGGACAAAATAATCACAACCATCATCATATGCTTTTTTAAATAACATATTCCAATAACCTACAACATTACCTTTTTCAATATTTTTTGTGGAACATATATGTGGAATTATTTTAATAAATTTATTATTTCTACTATATGTATCTTTATTTAATAATTTTTTTTTAGTTTGAAATTTAGAATAAATATTGTCATTATCATCTATTGCTAAATATAAATGATATTGGTTTTCTGCGTGGCAATCTAATGTCCTTATTAATGAATTTATTAAATATTTAAATAAATGAGTATCTTCTAATTTTTTTGCTTTTGTGCCTCTAGTTGTAGAAGGAACAAGAATTCCAATTTTCATTATATATAGAATTATATTATTATTTTAAATATTTTACTTATTTATATGTTTCTATATAGAAACAATTTTAGATATATTTAGTCTAAAAAATATTTTGAGTATATAAAAAATAAAATTCAGAATGAAATTAAAAATGGCATTATAATGTCTAAAAGTGTTTCCATATGGCAACATAGAAACGGTTATGGAGAAACGGTTATTGTAGAAACGGTTATTTGTAGAAACGGTTATTGGACATTATTTTAGAAACGGTTATTGGACATTATTTTTAGAAACGGTTATTGGACATTATTAGAAATCAAATAGGGAATTCCCTGAGGGATTACGGTTCAGTAAAGAATTGCCTAGCAAGGATTTTGGACAGAAAGTAAATTTGCTTTTCCAATTCAGATATCTGTATACTTACAATAACTGAATTACTGTATAACAAATATCAATAACTCAATAATGGCAACTACTCAAAAAAAGACCTACTCCAAAATGGAGGAAATGTATATAAAGTGCCTCAAGCACTCTGCTATACAGGGAACTGCTAAACCGTATACGAAATCAGGGGGCACTAGTCCCCTTAATATGACTTGGTATGTGTGTGAATGTGGATTTGAAAGAGATTTCAGCGGAAAGGGTAGTAGTAATCAAAAATCAATCCGTATGCTTCATAGACTTCATAAGAAAAAATGTGAAATAGCAAGAATGTGTGAATGGGATAATACTGGCGGACATATGATTGCGGTGGGTAGTCGCAGTAATATTGATTTGGATGCTGAAGAATTTCTGTATCAAGGGTCTGACCCGGTAGGGTATAAGATATTTGAGATGCGAGCGAAAGCAAATAGGGATTAAGGTGAGGAAATTTTATCAATAGCATTTTACCTAGACAACTTTTTTTTCAGAAAATAAATTTGTTATATGTTTCTATATGGCAACATATTTAAAGGATTGACAATTATATAAGTAAGTAAATATGGAACATATTGACCAAGAGAAAATTTCTAAACAATATCGTGATTTTCTTAATTTATATGTAGCAGATGGTGAACAAGAATTCCTCCCTACATCACATAGCATTTATAAAATGTTGGTCAGAAATGATTTTACTTATGATAAACATAGGGATAATCGCTTCGCAATCCAATTCCAATTTTTCTACGATATTGAATGTCCTTCATTCAAATCAATAATATTTACTGATAATCATATCAATATCAAAAAATTTAAAGCAGTAATTTGTAATAATATATTTCTGTCTAAAATTATCAAAGGTAGAAGATACAACGATTTTGTCAAAAGTGATGAATTTGAAGGTATATTTAAAGAGATATTAACTAAGTATGTTGAAGATAACGGAGGAAACTTTGCTATTGAATATACTGAATTAGAAATGAAATTAGAAAGATTTGATAAGGCATATGATTTTGCCTTCAAAACTTGTGAACAAAAAAATAGACGATGTCAAAAGTCTAAATTAAAGACCCAATATAGAAAATATCTTGAAGAAGGTATGGATGATTGTAAACTGAAAGAACAGTTATATCTTATAATTGCTGTAGTTGAACTTATTTAGATTTCTTAGGTGCCTTATATCCCTCAAATACTTGTTGAGGTTTAACTCTTTTATCCTTTTCTAAATTTTTTTGTATGTCTGGAAAAGATATCGGAGCAGTTGCTTTTCCATCATTATAAATTGGTTTAATAAACTTAACTTTTTTTTTCTTCATTTAAAATAAATAAATATTATTTATTTTATTTATTAATTATATAAATGGTTTATCTAATTACAAGTAATTCAACTTCAGTAGGTGAGGGTGAAAATACAGGTGAAGGTATCAATAATCCTGCTTCATACAGTAATATGTTATCTTCTACATTCGAAATAGAACCAAGAAGTGAAATAGCAGTTGAAAGTATTAAGATAACTCGTAATGGTAATATTCAAATTACTTCTGCTAATAATAGATTTGGTGTTTGGGTTGGTGAAGATTTAAATGCTTCTGCTTTATCGCTTGGTGAAAGTATTTCTTGGATTAATGATACTAAAATTAAAGGTGGTAATATTACTCTTTCACCAGCAGATTTAACAACTAATATTGAATATGGATTATATCAAGGTTTAGGTTGTCACCCTAATTTTATTCCTGTTGACCTAACAACTCCTTTAGTTGAATTAAAGAATGCGAGTAATACTTTTACTGGATTTAAATATAGTTTCTCTCAAAACTTATCTGGAACAACTGCTACTCAAATCCCTGCCCTCGCAGGTGTAGGTGGTTGGTGTAGTAGTGATTTAAAAAATATTAATTCAATATTTTCTGCGAGTGGTGGTGAGACTTTAATTGTAAAAGCGGAAAGTGAAGCGACGCACGGCATATGCTCTTGTATTGGAACTACATATCCTCTTAATCTTGCTAATGGTTGTGCTGTATTTAAATATGACCACGGAGCAAATGGGTCTGGAGGTATTTTATGGGAAGTTGGTTTAACAAGAGCAACTTTTAATGGTGCTCAAGTCCACGGAGATACACAACAAGCACTTAACTATGGTAATGCTGGTTGTCCTGCTGGTTGGAGAGAAACTATCCCTGTTAAACAATTTTTTGATTGGTCAGTCCAAGAGGACGCTAATGGTAAACTAAGAGTTTATCAATCTTCGTATGAAGGTAGTAGTATAAGCAATAATACTGATTATGTTAAATATGAAATCCCTTATTCACCATTAAAAGACGCAAGTGGTTATAATAGAGTTAAGTTTACAGCAGTAAATCAAGGTTTAAAGATTTCTGTTTTATCTTCAACTAATATTGAAACTACATTAGTTAATTTTGGGACAGATTTACAAACCGATACTAAACCTATTGGTATATCTACATATCATTTATTTCCTAAGGTAAAAATGATTGATACAAGCGACGCTAAAAGAATGATTAGTTTAGAAAGTTATTCAGGATTAAATATTCCTACTCCTAAGTTTAGTGATAGACTTAGTGCTTCATATCAATATGGTGGTAGATTTAATAATGGAACTAATGCTTGTAGCACTAAATCTATATGGGGAGCACATTTAAATGGTGATTTAACGCACCAGTGTTGGCAGTGTAATAATAAATGGATTGGAAGAGAACAAACCACTTTATTAGCAGAAAGTAGAGAAGCATTTGACGTAGAAAATACTGCTGGTGTGAGGCAAACTCCTTTGGGATTAAATGCTTCTGGTGGTTGTGATTTAGCAGTAAGTATTGTATGTGCTGAAGACGAAGTATTTAATGGGGGAACTGTTAGGGAAGACGCCACAATTGGAGCAATAGTTAGAGGTGATTATGCTTTAAAAGGACCGTGGACAGTAGGATATGGTGCTCAAAATATATTGGGATTTGAGAGCAACCCTACACAAACATTTAAAACACATTTTAGTGCTACACAAGGTAATTTATTTGAATTAACAAGTGTATCTGTGCCTAAAATGATTTCTAATAAATCTTTATTTGTAAG
>VMHT01022676.1_pt1 | contig 12016 bp, 7 predicted proteins | sample 4693611 | NCBI WGS metagenome assembly VMHT01 (sample SAMN12280063, study PRJNA550983) | marine metagenome | isolation source: seawater sampled from same location over 5 years 0.02-0.2 micron viral filtrate | place: USA: collected off the coast of southern California halfway between the port... ...
ATCCGTCTCGAGGGTACCAATCCTCGTCACATTCGACCCCAGATCCGTCTCGAGGGTACCAATCCTCGTCACATTAGATCCCAAATCCGTCTCGAGGGTCCCAATGCGGGTCACATTAGAGGCAAAGTCGCTCACGTTTGAGGATTGGATAGACGAGAGTCCCGACCCGTCACCGGAGATTGAAACCACCGTCAAAGCACCCACATTGGCCGTGCCGTGAACATCGAGGGTCGCGAGGGGTGCATCCGTTCCAATACCTACATTGGACGCCGAAACATCCACAAAAAGTTTAGAAGCACCAACTTTAAAGTCGTCGGCAATTTCAGCACCACCTTGAACAACGAGAGCTTGCGCCGAAGAGTGTGCCACTGTGACCGGGCCATAAATACTCGTAGAAAGAGAGTTGCTAGAATCAACGGAAATGTGAATATCTTGAGCGGTCGATAATGTATGCCCAATTTTAAGTCCCACCCCCTCGTCATAAAAAACAGCGACATTGGAGTCACCGTCAGCTCTTTTCATAATAATACCCGTATCACTAGTCCCCGTACTTCCAGATGCTAATAGAATGATTGGATCTTTCACCGAGAGATTTTCACTATCTATCGCTGTTATGGTTCCATCCACTGTAACTCCTGAAGCGTGAATATTACCAATAATTCTAAGTTTAGTTTGCGCTGTATCATCTATATATACATTTGAACCAATATCAAGTGTATGTATAGGATTCGTGTTAGAAACACCAACTTTTCCCGGAAAAGTTTGAATGTTCGTCGACGCCATTAATATTAATATATAAAAGATTTTACGGTATCTTCACCTATGTTAATCGAATTTAACTTACCATCTGGTGCCGATGACATATATTCTACAAAGAGATCGATACCATACGTTTGTGTACCGGCTCCAATTGGTTCTAAAATAACTTTTGTTGGGGTTGTTGCGACCACTGAACTCCATGGCTTTGTATTTGTATTTCCAAATAGAGACTTTGAACCAATTGCCACGTCAAGTGATGATTCGGCTCCATTTCTTGTACCACCCTGAGCATCAAATGTTAGTGTACTGACTTCTTCATTACCATGAAGTAGTTGAGCTGTAACTTTCGCGTAAAAGACATTAGATGCAAACGTCATTTCAACATTTGAAAACCCAAATGGAACACTCACATTACTGTATGCGTATCTCTTACAAGCGTACGAGTCCTTGTTGGTGATGATACCCCCTGTCGCCACTAAACCAACGTTTGAGTTTGTAAATTGGATTACATTCGATGTCGTGTTACCTTGACCTGTGACTTCTTCTAGATTATACGCTGTTGTAATTTCTATAGCACCCAATGTTATGGTGCTACCGAAAGACGCATTACCCGTGACGACGAGGACATTCGACCCATCATCGTCGACATATAGGTTTGAGGCCACACTTAAGTCATGTTGGGGGCTTGTGTTTGCGACACCTACTTTTCCATCAGTTGTAAGTTGGGATCCAGCTACGTGAACATTTCCATTTACATACAAAACATTAGAACTCGCATCGTCGACATATAGGTTAGAACCCACATCGAGTGTGTGAATTGGATTCGCATTCGCGATCCCGACATTTGCTGTCGTGACGAGACCTGTCGTGGAGTTTATAAACTCTACTGTATTCGATGTGGTATTACCGGTCATTGTCACATACTCAAGTGCGTACACCGAGGCAATCTGAATACTATCGAGTGTTATTTTGTGAGCCAAAACATTACCGTTAATCGTCAATACATTAGATCCTGTGTCGTCAACCCAAAGATTAGAACCGACTTGAAGATCGTACTGTGGATTTAAGTTTGCTATACCCACGGAACCTGTCGTGACAATACTAGTCGCATTTCTAAATTCCACTGTATTTGATGACGTATTACCATTTATAATTATTTCTTCAAAGTTAGAAGCTATGTTACTAAGTTGTGATCCATCACCAATGAAACTGGCTGCTTGTACATTACCTGTGGCCACTATACCAACATCCGCGTTTGTAAATTGGATTGTGTTGGATGTCGTGTTTCCATTGTTCGCCACGTCTTCGAGGGTTGTGACGAGACCAGTGAGGTAGGATCCATCACCAATGAACCGGGCTGCTTGTACATTACCTGTGGCCACTATACCAACATCCGCGTTTGTAAATTGGATTGTATTGGATGTCGTGTTTCCGTTATTCGCTACATCTTCGAGGGTTGTGACGAGTCCGGTGAGGTATGATCCATCCCCAATGAACCGAGCTGCTTGTACATTACCCGTGGCGACTAAACCGATATTCGGATTGGTGAGTTGAATAGTACCCGTAGAAACATTACCATTGATTACGATTTCTTCCAAGTTTGAAGCGATGTTGTCGAGTTGAGAACCGTCACCAATAAAACTCGTCGCGTAAATATTACCAACGACGTGGATGACATTTGAACCGGTGTCGTCTACATATAGGTTTGAACCCACCGAGAGATCGTGACCTGGTTGTGTATTTGAAATGCCGACAGAACCAGTCGTCACCAAGCTCGTGGCTCCTCTAAATTCAACCGTGTTTGAAGTTGTGTTACCATTAATGATAATCTCTTCGAAGTTTGTCGCTAAATTGGAAAGAAGACCTCCATCACCTTGGAAAAGATTGGAATACACCGTGTCACTCACAACTATATTGTTTTGTACGTGAACATTACCTAGTACATCGAATAAGAATATATTACTTACATCTGGAATTACGTGTTCATCTGTGAATGTATTTTGTGTGTAGCCGATAGAAAACCGATCTTCATCACCGTGGTGGATGAGTGCAATATTGTGACCGGGATGTTCAATAATGAAACCTGTATCTAAATCGTGACTTGGATTGTTATTTGCGATACCCAAAATTCGATCGTTAATAACAAGACTATTTGAAGCAATTGTAATTGAATTACCGGATACATATAGATTACCTGTTATTTCAGTATCCGCATCAATGATAATACTTCCATTATCTCTTCGTATTGACGAATCTACGAGATAATTGTTAGCGCCTACCACTGGTAAGTAATTCTCGGAGAGACTGCCGATAGATACACCCGCGGTTGTTGTGAGACCTGTCAGATTGATTGTATTCGCCACAGTGTTTCCAGTATTCACGACTTGTTCGAGGGTTTGAAGTTTTGTGAGAAGATTGGCGGGTACAATCTTGTGTAGAGTATTTTGGTTAGTACTGCCATCCGTATAGACATATGTGGGTGTTTGTGTGATTACATTTGCGTTTGGAATCGCATTTGTACGGCCGACACCAGTCACGGACACAATACCTTGTGAGACGTGTGGTTTGACCACAATACCTATATTTTGGATAAGGTTGGGAACACCATTTATCTCACCGTGAGGTATGACATTTGATAGACCACCGGGTACCGTGTTACTCACATAGACTGTTTCACCCTCTATGAAACTATCAAGAGGAACACTATCGGCGCGTCCAAATGTAACGATGAGACCCTGTCCGTTTTGAGCCAAATCTTGATACACGATGCCAAGCGCTGGCATTTTCGTGGGATCACGAGCGTCTGCCTTGTCGACGAGAAATGTATCGTTACCAACGGCGCCGGTCGCGTAGACGACGTCACCTTTAGATAATGCAACAGCAGCCTTTGCGTACAAAAATGTATGATTTTGTTTTTGATTCACCCAATTTGAACCATCATAGACGAGCATGTCCTCATTGAGGTAATTTGTCAAAACCACATTCGCCAATTGATCTAATTTAACTTCAACATTTGAAGTCAGATCCGTCGTCAAAGCTGTCGTTGGGTTTGTAAATTGAATGGTATTTGATGTGGTATTTCCCTTATCGCTCACAACTTGAAGTGACACATTTGCCAACAAGCCACCGTCACCGTGGTAGCGTACGGCGTATATGTCCGTGTCGGCTCTAATATCACCCGCGACGTGAAGTTTATGATCGGGTGTATCTGTACCCACACCCATATCACCATCTGTGACGACGGCTATGTTTGGATTGTTAAAAAACACTGTGTTTGAAGTTGTATTCCCATATGACGTAACTTGTTCTAACGTGATATCTGTCAGCGCATTACCGATACCATGATAGTAGGTTGCGGTAACATTACCCGTAACAACCACATCTCGTGTGACACGAACGTCTCGTGTCACATTAACGTCTCGTGTGACATCTACATTCGAACTCGCGACTACATCTTGAGTGACATACAACTTTTTTGAAATATATGCATTTCCAGAGACATCCAATTCATTTGCAATACTTACATTCGAATTGGCAAACACGTTACCGGTAACTGTGAGATCTTTCGTGACTCCCAAGTTTGATGATGCGGTAATATCTCGGGTCACGGTAAGTTCTTTTGATATAAATGCATTACCATTTGTGTAGAGTTCACCTTTTATCACCGCGTCTTTTGACACGACAATATTTGAAGTTGCATAAACGTTTCCAGTCACAGTAATGTCTTTTGTGACATTGACATTTTTTAGTGCGTGTACGTTTCCGGACACATTAACATCCTTTGTGACATTCACATTTTTTAATGCATATACATTTCCACCTACATCCAAGTCATCCCAAACACTAACATTTGATTGTGCAGAGACGTTACCAGACACCGCAAGATTTTTATCGATATCAACGTTTGAAAACGCTTCGATATCCCCAAACGCGGTAATTTTTTTGTTTGCGATTAAGTTTGATGTGTATGTGTCTCTAGATACCTGTAGATCCCTCGAAACCACTATATTTGAAGAGCCAAAAATATTCCCCGTGACATTGAGATTTTGGGTTACATTCACATTTGAAAATGCGTACACATTACCGGTGACATTGAGATGTGACAACGCGTTTGTATTACCAGACACATTGAGGTCTTCAGTTATGTTAACATCCGAAGATGCGTACACATTACCAGATATGTTGAGTTCTTTGGATACGTCAACATTTGAGGTCGCATATAAATTACCATATATAGTTTCATCGTTGTAGACATATAAATTGGCAAACGCATGGGTATCACCCAATACATTCAAGTCTGCATTTGCATTTGTATTTCCAGATACAATAAGTTCTCGTGTCACGATAATATTTGAAGATGCATGCACGTCACCCGCCACATTAAGTTCTTTAGACACGTCAACATTTGAAGCGGCGTACACGTTACCAGTAATATTTAATTCAGCTAGAGCATTCAGATTTCCAGAAATATCCAAAACATTTGAAACTGTTAAATCATTGACAAAAAGTTGTTCATCAATTTTTGCGTCGCCGTGTACAACTAAAATATTTGACGCGGTATCGTCAACGTATAGATTTGAACCAACATCAAGTGTGTGTACGGGCGAAGTATTTCCCACCCCTACATTTGAGTCTGTCACGATAGAACCATACACGTGAAATTTAACATTATTATCGCTATTGGGTGTTATATAGTGTTCGTATGCGTTATTGTCTGTATACCCAAGAAAGAATTCATCTTGACCTTCACGATAACCAATTCCAACGTTGGACACCGCCGATGATCGTGTCATTATAAAACCTAAATCGAAACCCTGATTGGATTCATAGTTATTTTTTCCAAGTTCAACGACGGAGTCGTCTATGAGGAGATTTTGTTGTGTGACTAGGATTGTATCCCCCAACACTTCCAAATTTCCAACAATAAATAAAGTGTCCGACACGAAAACGTTACCTGTGACATCCATAACATTTGACCCATTCTCGTCGATAAAGAACTTCGTTCCCACATCTAGGGTATGTACAGGATTTGCATTTGCTATACCAACTGAACCCACTGTAACCAAACTTGTATTTGCATTTTGAAATTCCACGGTATATGGTGTGGTATTTCCGGTGGATGTTACATCTTCGAGTGATTTATCTGCATTTTCTCCCGAATCTACAATTTCCTTAGTCACTGTATTATATACAAGTGTGTTTGACAGAACACTCGAATCTTTGCGAATAGGTGTCACATGAAAGCCACTTGTGTTTGCTTCCAAAATTTCCGAGGAGGCGTTAATGATAATAGAATTTATTGCCTGCTCGTCAGGTGTGTATTTACCTATTCTGATCCTCTCGGATCTTTCAATAGTGTTCAGGTTCTTCACCATTTATATAATAAGTCATTTTATTTTAGAAAAGTTCGGTCCAACCAGATTTTTTATATCCAACAAATGTGTCTTTTTCTGTGTCATACACGATGAGACCAGGTTCGGGTTTTTTAATATTTTCAATTTGTTCACTCGTCAATCGAGGCACTAACAATCCACCTGTCGTGGAGTTTATTGACAACGACGCACACTTATACGCGGTACTCGAACCAATCGTCACCGAGCCGTTACCATCAATAGTCATACTATCTCCAAGGCTTCCATTTGGTCTCTTCGTTTTGAAAACAATACCACCTGGTCTACCTGAACTTAATCCAGCGTTAGCTTTTGTATACGCATTTATTTGTGCAAGTTCATTAATTTTAATCGCATTAACTTCACCCAATTCCGAAGTTATATTGGGTTCGCTGTAAATTGATATTCTCGAAGACGGGGTATTTGTACCCACCCCAATATTACCAAGTGTCGACATAGAGGTACCAGGATTTTCAAATGTTACACTACACACAGTATTACTCTCACATGTCGTAACACTTTGAAGTGTTGGGAGTGGTGGAGTATACTCTTCGAGTGATTTTATACGATCATCAAGTTTGGGTATATCTTCTTTAAAAATCACAACATCATTTTCAATCGTATGAACATTTGATATATATGATTCAAGTATTGGAATTCTATTTTCAACTTTTTGTATTTCGTTTACAAGTGTTTCTAATTTTTTTTCAGTTATACTTATATTTTTTAAAACATTTATCTTTGTCAACTTTATAGACTTTTCAAATTCTGTAGTCATTGTTTGAATTTTAGAATTAAGTTGAGACAAGGGGATTGTCAAGTCTGGAATTTTTGGAATATTATCAATAATCCTATGTAAGTGTAAAAATTTTGGTTGAATATTTTTTTCAACTTTATCTATTTTATTCAAATCAATTTTCAATTTTTCAATACTATTTTCTATGTGTGTGAGATCAACTTTTTCTGGTTTAAATTCTTTGACACTCTGTTCAACATCTTGTATTTTATGATTGAGATTTTGTGATAAAGTTTCCAAAGTACCCACACGTAAATTCAGGGGTTCGAGACTTGGGATACTTTTTTCAACTTCATTTACTTTATTTTCAATTGGACCTAAATTGGGAATACTCGTTTCGACACGTTTTATTTCATTCTCAACTTTTTTGATATTTGGTAAAATTGTTCTTATTTCTTCAATGTCTTTCGTGTGTGTTTCAACATCTTCTTTGAGTGCGATACCTTCAAGTTTTCTACCGTCACCCACAAAAGATGGTGCGATCACACTTGTTTGAGAATAAATGGATTTTTTTGAGCGAAGCGCGCCGTTTAGATACACATTTTCAAGATCGAGTGAAGCTCCGTCGAGATCTTTCAACTGTTTAATAGATATATTTGAAAGAAGACTACCATCGGCCCTTAATTCTCGTGTCACATTGAGATTTTCAAAAGTATCACCGATTTCAAAGTTGAGTTGAACATTTGAAAGAAGACCCGCGTCACCTTCAAAAAATTTAGCTTTTATCGTACCATCTACACAGAGATCCTTATTTATTGAGAGATGGTTGTCCTTTTCAGAAAACTTGATATCTACATTACCACCCACGCGATGCATAACGATACCAATATCTTCTGTGGTGCGTGGTGTTCCTTTGGCTATTTCAAAAATGGGATTATCGACATAGTAATTATGAACCGTGTTTGAATTCACAACATCGAGGTTTTCTACTTCTAAAGAAGAAATCTTTAACTTATGACCTCCGATGTCTACAATTTCTTTTGTTGTGGTGTCATATGCCAACAAATTTGAAGAATACGAACTTCTTATAGGTGACACGTAAAATCCACTGTGTTCAATGTTGTCAATTTTAGCATTCGATGCATTCAATACTATTGAGTTATGTGGTTGATCACACTCGGTAAGACGACCCAATCGTACTTTGTGAGTAGGTTGGGTGACACCTGTTGCTTTCACCATTTATATAATCCCTGATTTTAATTTGCATATACCAAACCCGCCATACCATTCTCAATCTTAAGAATGTTATAGTTCACGGCATATATCGTATCATTCAATGTATTCGTTTCACTGTGTATTTTGGCATTCTCTATACGACTGAAATTAAGTGAACCCGTTGGCTGATTGAGACTTGTTGTCATACAGAATGCATGCATAAATACATCCGGTGATGTTACATAATTTGTATGATAATAATGAGAAATATCCATATAATGTGGTCTAGACCACCTGTATGATGTAAGATCTACACCGTTTATACTCAGTTTGATTCGATTTGTTTGTGACGCGAGGGGACTGCTTCCTGAATTATTTGAACTCGCGATAAACTTTACTGGGTGATTGAAATTCAAATTTTGAATCTGATCACCGGAACCAATGTTCTTTTGGACTTGGAAGATCAACATATCATGACTTCTCGAGGCAATGTTACCACGTTCTTCGTTGTCGAGGTAATAATAATTTGAATAACATTCCCAATTATAAGCACCGGCACCTGACCCCCAACGTATTCTCAATTCGACATCATGATACTGAAGCGCGACGAGTGGTATCGCCGATTGCGGACCTTCACAAAAGAAGAATCGAAGTGGATAAAAAAAGGAACTCGCACTGCTACCACCTGGGTGTGGTCCGTTTGAACTCTTTGTTACATTTTGGGCCAACATATCGATAGCAATATTCTCACAGAATGTTGAATCTTGTTCGTCGATGATCTGACCCCCGATGACGAGTTGTACACTTTCAATCAAATTTTCCCAGTTTGAACTTTCACTAGCTTCTGCACCGTTATCTATCGTGAAATAGGTGTACCCTAGTAGATCTCCACTTCTTTCGAATTTAATCGTTGAGAGTGAATTGTTTTTCACGGCACCGTGAATTACCTGCTTTTCGATGGACTGTGAAAAGTTGGAGTGTCGTTTAAATGTTGAGTTGAAAAATGAAATCTCAGGATCACCGACGATGTGTTCATCCTGAGCTCCCATACACACTAACTGAACAATACCCGAAGACATTGTATACTACTTTAATATAAGAAAATTACAAGTTTGGTTTTCTACACACGAAACGAATCACCAAAAAGTTGTCCGCGGAGACGGATGGATTTTTGATAGTGTTTCCATTTTGATCCCTAATCGTAACCCTGAAGCGATCCACTCGACTGATGGGGTCAATGTACTGGTTGGCAATTGGATAATTATCTTTAAACACGATAAGAGAATCACCTGTGGCGTGTGAAGTGTTCTCTGTCACGAGACTCGCAAACGCATTGCGAAGAATTGTCATGGTTGACTGACCACCGAGAACATTAGATGCACGATCATTGAAGTTTGTATCAAGTTCTTCAATGGAAACATAACAATGTTCAGTCACTACATTCGAGTGAATGTGGGCTGCAAGGAGTCTAGCCTGAACAACGTTACGAAGTGGTTGTTCAAGATAACAGGTAAAAGTATTGGCACTCGCTTGTCCAATGGAATCTAAAGTGATAGTGTGATATTCATAATTGAGATCTGGAATGGTCTCAGTGGGTGAAGTGATCAGCGCCATTTATATTAGCTTAGATTAAAGATCCACCGATTCCCCCCTCAATTCCATAAGACGCGTGTCCGTCGACAAGCTTGGACGCACCACAGAGACCCCCTGGAGTGAGGCTCATAGAATATGGACTACCCTCCTTTCCTTGTCCAGCCGCACACTCCAACTTGTGTTCGAGATCAAAGATAGACTTTTCACTCACCGTCTTTATGGTGATTGGTCTGGGTTGATAACCACTTCGCATAGTAGAGAGGACAATGATGATCGCCATGAGAACGAGGATCGATGTGATCGCGTTTCGGTTCGTTCGGTTGAACTTAAACATTTATAATATACATATATATTTTTCTAAAGTGCGTTAAAGGTAATTTAATAGTTTCCTTATAGAGAGTAGATGGACGAAGAAATAGTCATTGATCGTGGTAGTACTCATGTGATGAAATTGGACGCTGACGAACAGGCCCTGATGGATGAGATTGAAATTTCAATTCCCCGACCCCAGCCTGTGCATCGTCAGGCTGATCCGAGGAGACCTAAACCACAACCACAACACCAAGAAGCTATGGATGCGTTCGTAAATCCAAACAAACAAACAGCCCCCACCCAATCTTACCCCGACGAAGAAGTTGACTACGGTGAAGATGAACCAACTTTTTATGATGACGACGAACCAATGGGTGGTGAAGAAAGTGAAAGACCGTCCAAGGGGTACACGTCGGTCGATGAAGAAAAAACCGACCTTCTCAACAAGTTGGCTCGACTTGAAAAGAAGGGGTTTAATGTAAACAAACGACTCAATGCGTATTCAAATCTTGAAGAACTACGCTCTGAAGTAAAGAGAATTACATATAGTATTGACGTGGAACAATCTATCCGATTCTCCAGGCGCATGCTAATTGCCTGTGTGACAGGTCTTGAATTCCTTAACAAGAGGTACAACCCATTTGAGATTCAGCTTGAGGGTTGGTCTGAGTCAGTGATGGAAAATGTCGACGACTATGATGGTGTTTTCGAAGAACTATATGTTAAATACAGGTCCAAGGTCACAGTCGCACCAGAAATCAAGCTTATCATGATGCTTGGTGGTTCGGCGATGATGTTTCACTTGACGAATAGCATGTTTAAGACAGCGTTGCCAAATATGAATGATGTTCTCAAACAGAATCCAGATCTCGTAAAGAATATGATGACTGCTGTCCAAAATACGACGCGATCACCAGACCAACCCGCAGTCGATGCTCCAGTCGGTGGTACGGGTAACTATGAGATGCGAGGCCCCGGTGTTGACATTTCCAGTCTCATGGGTGGAATCATGATGCCACCACCACCACCAATGAATACATCAACTATAAGCGCGACCACACAACAAGTTGATGACGATGATATCTCTGACATTGTCTCGATTTCTGGCGAATCAACAGGGGGTGAGGTGAAGGAGGTGAACGTCGACGCGTCCAAGCCAAAGAGAACCCGCAGAAAAAAGAAGACCGAAATTAATCTCTAAGTAAAGTATAATAATGATAGGTTATTGTCCCCTTGAGGAGCTAGAACCTCCCGTGCGGCGTCAGGAAGTAGCCGTCGTGGAAAAACCTGAGACCAAAACGGGTCTCGAAGAAACAGAATGTAATTACGCAGTGATGGCTTTTGTCGTCGGCGTTCTTATTTTGGCACTCGCCGATTCTATGGAAAAGTAAAAGGATCCCCTTTTTTACCTCGTTTGAGTTATGAAACTTGGTAAAAATGGTTTATTTTAATTGTTGAATTTCATTTCGAAGTTCTTTGATGGCTTCGATGAGAATACCCGCTAGGTTACCGTATGCCACAGAATATGTCGTCTCCTCAGAACCGTACACAGCTTCCGGGAGAACTTCTTTCACCTCCTGTGCTAAAACACCTGTTTTTCGTTCACCTCGATGATCGAATGTGTATCCACCCATTTGACACACCTTATCGAGGGCGTTTTCAATTCTCTCTATATTCGATTTAAAACGTTTGTCTGAAAAGGCGGTAATATCGTCACCGGCGTAAATCTTTTTGGCCACTCCCAAACCACCGCGTACCTGAAGCGCTCCCGACGTTGTACTTGTTGAGTCTGTAGTACTCGTAAACGAACCCGTACCCCACGAGGAACGACCATAGGCTGACTTGACAGCTTTTGAGGTTGCAGCTATTGTGCTTGATGTACTGTTTATCGCGTCACTCAACTCCACAACACCTTGCGCACTTGTAGACGCATCTGGAAGACGACCCACAGCGATGGTTCCAGAATCTATGTCATCTCCATTTATACTACCAGTAAAACTGGCTGCGTAAA
>VMHT01079040.1_pt1 | contig 12014 bp, 10 predicted proteins | sample 4693611 | NCBI WGS metagenome assembly VMHT01 (sample SAMN12280063, study PRJNA550983) | marine metagenome | isolation source: seawater sampled from same location over 5 years 0.02-0.2 micron viral filtrate | place: USA: collected off the coast of southern California halfway between the port... ...
CTGCAAAGGCAGTGGCAGTCACCGTCCCGCTGACATCTAACGCAGTAGAGGGAGATGTAGTGCCTATACCCAGTCTACCAGTCTCTGTAAGAACCATCAAAGAAGAGCCTTCATCTGCTTCATCCCCGTCTCTTTTCCACATGAAAAAAGCATCATTTGAGGTAGCATTGCTATCGATAGTGAAATACATAGAGTCTTGAGCTGCAATCAAACCACTGGAATGGAATAGAATGTCAGGTTCAGCATTGACATCGTTTCGAGAATTGAATCTAATGGATTCTACTCCATCGCTACGTCTTCTTACTACTAAGTCACCATCGGAAATAATCGCCAAACCAGTATTACTACCAGAATCAACGTGGAATAGAGCAACGGGGTTTGTAGTATTTATTCCGACTTTACCGTCCCCTTCTATGGACATACGGGTATTATTTCCGTTTGTCTTGAATACGATGGCATCGCTATCTTGTGTCCTAATTTGAAATCCGTCTGATGAGTGGTCTCCGATTATCTTGGTGTTATTGTCAAAGGTCAGGGATTTGTCATGCCCCTCTATTGCGACTTTGCCGTCACTATGTATCGTCATTCTCGTAATTGAAGAATTGACGTTCGTTCCAAGTCCTCCGCCCTCATTCGTTTGAAAGATGATGTCACCGCCATCAGCCGACCCGGTTGATCTACCACCAGCTATGGTGGTATCAGAACCAGCTTGATTGGCCCCGCTCGGAACTGCTGGTTTTATTGATGTCAATCCAGAAATCTCATTGTTCGATCCATCGAGCACGAGTGTGCTACTTCCTATGGTGAGACTGGTTCCGTCAAAGGTTAGATTCGCCTCGGCATTCAGACCTGACCCTGAGCCTGTAGATGTTATGACACGGTTGTTCAGAGGGTTGGCCAATGACTCTACAGCTAAGCTGCCTAATCCAAGGTTGGTTCTCGCTGTCCCTGCATTAGTCAAGTCAGATAGATTGCTCGCCTTGGCAAGCTTGGTAGCTATGCTGGTGGTGATTGTCGTAGCAAAGCTTGAGTCGTCATTTATCGCAGCTGCAAGCTCGTTGAGCGTGTCAAGAGCTCCCGGTGCAGAGTCAATCAACCCCGATATCTCTGAATCGACATATGCCTTGATTGATTGTTGGGAAGCTGCATGGGTAGCAGAGTTGGAAGCCATGTTGTCTTCGTCCTTCAAATCAAGGGCGATTGTAGCTGAATAATCCCCGCTACCTGTATTGAGCTCATTCTGTATGAGAACGCCATTACCACCAGTCAAATCAACGCCAGACGTAAAGGCGGTAAGCTCAGCCTGTATCTTGTCAAGAATCGCGGCTGAGGTCATGACAGTAGTGTCATTGTCGGCAAAAGACTCCGAGCTCAGCTGTAAGCTGTTTGCAGCTATTTCTGAAAGGGTCAGACCAGACACGTTCAATGTGACAGAACCAGTAGTCCCCCCACCGCTCAGAGCTGTCCCTGCTACTACAGCTGTTATGTCGCCTCGCTCTGTAGTGACCCAATTATTGCCATTTCCTACTATCACATGGTTGTCTGTAGGGTTAAGAAGAGATATTTCAGTTAGAGTGGTGCTTAGAGTTTGAAAGACATCTGCACCACTTACCTGATTAGTAGCAGGATTGATGAATGTGCTCTCGCTGCCTGCGGTTAGGCTAAATGTGACTATTTCACATTGCATGGTATAGCGAAATAGTTTCTTTGACCGATCAGACAGGTCGGTCCTAGTCTTGAAGATGATTCTGTCTATGTTCTTGTTGTCGCCCTTTCTGAAGCCATGGAGGATTCTACGAACCTCATTACGCAACACCGAGAGTCTTTCTCTGCTCTTGACAGTCCTTATGTCCAAGGTGAGGTTGATGTGCTCATTGACGAAATCATAGAGAAGCTCAGGTTGTGCCTCGTTGTGAGCCGTCTCGAAAATGCGTATGACATCCTTGTCTTGAAGCCTTACTCTCTTACCATCGCCTCTGTCCAAGTTGGCTATGTCCTCTATCGATGGCTTTGGCGACTTAGACCAATTAGCATCGAGAAGATTTACGATGATGGAAATTGCATCTGTCATTCGTAGACCTCCTCAAAGTCGGCTACTGCCTTCTCAAGCTCTCTAGTAAGTGGGTGGTTTTTCATCTGTATGTTGATTATTTCTTCAATCTCCTCATCTGAGTAGTTTAGGTCATCTTCCTTGGAAGACTGCTTCTCCACGGCCATCAGCTTTTCCTGAATCGATGGAGCTATGTCTGCGTATTTTTCTAATTTACCACTAAGCTCTTTTGTGGCTTTGTGGATTTTTTCGAGAAGGTCATCCACTTAACCACCTACTCCAGCTACGATTATCGTCTCTTGATAGGGGATTAACATACGTTTGACTTCTTCTTCGATCTTCTGAATCTTGCTATCAAGACCTACGTTCTGTGTTCCTTCTGGGAAGAGAGCAGTGTAATCATCCGACAGGAGTATGTCCTTCACTACCATCTTCGTAGCTACGTCTTCTATGGTCTTGTCCACGTATCTCTTGCCGTATATGTATGATACCTTCAAGCTGTGATTCTCAAAGAATGGATACTGGTTGTTGAAGAGCACGGCTCCGTTGTCCTCGATGGCCCACCAATCCTTCTGCCTCTCCTCATCAGATACATCGGTCTTGAATCTAAGCTGATAGATGGTGTCTCCTACGTTCAAGCTCTGATCAAAATTACCGTTAAGGTCAGAATTGACCGTAAATGTGGTTCCAGACCGGGTTATGAGGGCACATTTGTTCTCATCTGCCCCACTTTCTATAAATATCAAACCGCTACCTTCTACAAAACCATCTGCATTATCTACAGTAAATGAGGTGACTGGATTGCCAGTCAAGGTAGCTATCTTGGCATTTACAAGTGTGCCTTTGTCATGAGTTAGTGATGTTCTTTCTGTGACTGCTATAGTGCTGTTTATGCCGTCCTCACCAGCTCTCATGCTGCTTATGCAGATTACTCCGTCTCCATCATCACTGTTTGCCGTGGCCAGATATTCGTTGGAGACATTCAGGTTCTTTCCGTTCTGGGTCAAGGTTCCTATCTGTATCGCAGCCTTACTCGTATCTGTATCCTCATTGATCAAACCAGCTATCTCATCTGCTATCGACTTAGCTCCGAAGTCTCTGACCCACTTGGTTGTAGATGTCTCGCCTGTGGCACAGGATTGTAGGATGCCTACATGAGCCACGTTGGGGCATAGGAATATCTTGGTGTCAGCATCGAATTTTGATTTGTCACCGACCTTGAGCTTGATCCTCCCAGCGGCCAGCTCTCTGTAATAGTCGCCCTGCCACACACCCATTCGCAATATCTGCATGATGTTCCTGTGATTCAGATAGACCGCACCGACATAATCAGTGTAGTATCTCCTTCGATATGGTTTGAATGTGGTGAAATTCTTGTATTCGTCCACGACAATGCGGGGTCTCCATGCACTGCGTGTGACTTGATCGATGTAATCCTGCTTCTTCTTGATCAGGTTCTCAACAGCAGCTTTGGTAATGCCTCTTTGCTTGCTGTTGCTCAGGATAGCTGAAGCTTGAACTTGGCCGTTGTTGGTCTTACTGAATGTATTGCCATCGTTAGGGGCTAAAAGCCATATCGAACCTCCAGAGCCGAATGACTGTATGCTTCCTATGACATATGTAGCTCCAAGTGCATTGACATCGTCATAGACAGATATGGTATCGCCAGCAGCATATCCCCATCTTCTGTAGTCAGCTCCTGATATTGGTATGCGTATGTTGTTGCCACTGACGCTTGTAGAGTCGGTCAGAGCTACAGGCTCTGGCTCTGGCAGCTGTAGGTATTGAACTACCTTGTCCACTGTTGTATAGACAAGGTCATCTGGATACAGGGGCTGACTGGGTCTATGACCCGGATTGAATGTTCTCGGCATTCTTCATCCTCCCCCGTCTCCTTACATCATCATGTCGGGATTCCCATATCCGCTTTCCATAGCTCTTCTACGCTGGCTACATCTGTTAGCAGAATGGCCTCTCACCGACCCCTTGAATTGACAAGGTTGCATCGATCTGGCCCCGCATAGAGGACATGGTGCAGCTTTGGCTACTTCCGTCCATCCCTTTGAGAATGCTTTTCCTGTGTGATGTGTGACTGGACTGCTCATGAATAACTCCCCATATTGTAATCCATCTTACCACCGCAGCTCGCACAAGCCGGCGTCCAGCAGAAGTGCAGTAGGCCGCATGATGTGCATCTTGTCCCTGCACCTATGTTCTGAATATCAAACCTCTGTCTACCTCTGGTCGGAACACGCACAGTGTGTGAGTTTTTGTCCATGTTCTTCTTACTGAAGACAGACTCATCCGTCCTCACTTCACCAGTTGATAGCTCAGCGAGACGCTTGCCACGCCTCTTCTGTATCTCAAGAGCTTCTTGAAGGTTAATTTCCCCTACTTGCAGTCCCATCGGGTATCACCCCGATTACGCTCTTCCGCCTGACACTGTAATGAAGGATACTTTGTTAGCAAGAGCAGAAGAAGAACCAGCGACTTCATCGTTGTTTGATCCATCTGCACCGGACTCGAATGCGAGGACTTTTCCGTTTGCCCTGTCGTATTCTAAGAGATATCCATCCATGTTCTCAATGTGAACAGTTTCGATGTTATTCACGTATTGCGTGAGATCAAGAGTTTCTCCACCAGTGGAGTATGTTCCACTGAAGGTAATTTTCAGAGCAACGGTTAGCCTGTTGCCTGTCACGTTCGTTCGTCCAAGTTGCTCTGCTGTGAGTGCCATATGAAGATAGGTGTGGGGACAATCCTATTTAATGAGTATTGAAAAAAAATGCTCATTCATAGATAAAAATCAATCTTGCCGTTCCGCCCGTAAAGGCTCCAGCAGTGGTTGCTAAGGTAATTGTCACAGCTCCGCATACTAATCCAGACCATGCAGCCGCCTCATCGATGACCACTCCTCCGGTCTTAGCTCCAGATGGAGCTGAGACTGTAAAGTGAAGTCCGCTGCTAGTTCCACCATCTGCATTCATGTTTCCTCCTTCAGAGGTTTGGAAATTCAATGGCGTGTTGCTGGAAGTCCTGTAGTCAAGGAATGATATAGTGTCACAGTAAGGGTATTGCGTGTTTCCTGCATCTTCTATATCCATAGTTAGCTGTAATGTCCCGCTTGTAGCTGTCACCGATCCATTGGATGTGATCCTGCTTGGGTCGAGGATAACACGAGATATCTTGCCATTGAGCTGGATAGTCTGAGAGACTGTAGCCGCAGCTGGCATAGTTATCTCGACAAATTCCCGATTGACACGGGTTTTGCTGCCGTATCTGCCATCACCGTCAAAGATTGACGTAGGATTATCGGTCATTCACCGCCCTCCGCCAGATATTGACGTGCTTTGCCGGTCAGCGATGCCTTAGTATCAGTGTTGATTGTAGCAATACCTCTGCTTCCACACCAATTCTGCATCTGGGCTCTCGTCATTCCAGCAGAGAATCCTGCATCCATCAGTATATCGTCAGTCACATCAGAGGCAGACATAGCTGGCTCTTCTGATTCTGCGGTCACTTCTGGAACTTCTGGCTGTAGATCATCACTGGTGACGATTGCGGGTTCCGGTTCCGGCTCTGGTTCAGGTTCTGGTTCAGGTTCTGGTTCAGGCTCCGGTTCGACTACAACAGGCTCAGGCTTGGGCTTAGCTTCGAGTGCTTTGATAGCTGCTTTGCCTATGTCTTTGCCCTTAGTATCAATGACTTCCCACATTGTTCCGCCATTGGCTATGTTTGGAAGGATCATTTCCTCGATCCACCAATCAGGAACGTCATCACGCTCCCTGCCTCGTCCAAAGCCATACCTTACGCCTTTTACAGCGAACTCTGTGTATGCCCTCGCCCCTACATACTTCAAGGTTAGAGCCACTGGGCTCACCTCAAGCATACAGGAATACTACTCTGTGCGTGTCACCAGCTGTTCCCGATCCAGATGTGAAGTTAATCACTCTGTTGTTGGTTCCAGATAGGTAGATTGCTGTTGGCACTTCAAACCCGCCAGCCATGTTGCTGACGGACAGAATAGCTAGTCCGTTGGTTCCGCTTACTCCACTTATTCCAGTGGATGACAAGTCGATAGATGTTGCACCAGCTGAGTTGAGGACGACATCAAGAACCATTATCTTGACACCTTCTTCACCGTCTCCAGCTGCTACACCAGCTATGCCGTTAAGCCATGCGGTGCTTCCGTCTCTCGTTCCCATCCATAGACCTGTGTCAAGGATGACTGATGCTGTTGTTTCTTCTATATTTCCTACTACTGCCATATTTTTTCACCTCTTATTTTCTCCACCATATCTCCAATCAGGCACTCAAGTCCCTTATCTTCCCGTGTGCACCGTAGAACAGTTGCCATAGGTCTCCCATTGTGTGGAACATACCCATCTGGCCGAGCCTGTTGATTCCGAATGGATCGCCAGTCTCTATACCGGACTCGTGGTAGAGTGTTGGTTTTGCTGTGCAGAAATACATATAGTCAGTGTCCATGTAGTAAAGGCGACTTAGTCCGCCACCGTCTTCTACTACGTCCTTGGATGGGATCAGAGGCACTCCGTTGTAGGTAGCTACTATGAAACCAGCTTCCATACCGGGAACACCCTTCACGCCGTTCACACCGGGGACGACTCTCTTCATCTCTGTGAACCTCTGCTGAGGTTGTAGGAGCTGCTGAATCTTCTCAAGCGTATCGTAGCCAGTTAGGATAACCTTTGGCTGTCCACCACGCTCCCAGATGCTTCGGAACATTCCATCAAGGATGTTGAGGGTTAGTGGCCTCTCTGTTCCACCGCTTCCAGCATCTACGTTTGCGTCATACCAGCTCTGTGAGGAACCGTCATCAGCTCTGTCGATGTTGTATTGCTTGTGGTCGCCAGCGGAAATGTCGCTGAAGCTTGTAGTCTCGATGTTTGTAGCTGAGATGCACCTATCGATTGACTCGAAGTTGTTCAGGGTGCCCTCTCTGTCGCCCACATCGTCAAGAAGCATCTTGTTGATCATCTCGGCGTGGTGCTTTGCCATTTCCATCTTCATGACGGCACGAGCATCGCCCAATCCGTCATCCTTGTCAGCAAGGAACATTGCAGTCTCGCTCAGATCGAATGTGTGAGCTACGGTTCTTGGCTTGTCGCTGACGTGAGCAAAGGTAGGCTTGCTGGTGTCAGGTAGTGTGCCGTTCTCAGGAAGACCGCCACCGACATCATCGGATGGCTTTCCAGTAACGACTCTCCAGCCGGACTTCTCCCATGGCTTCTTTGGTAGAATGGAGAAGGCGTTGAACTCTTGGTTCAGCTGACTCCATACTTTCCTGCCAAAGATAGCTTGGTAGGTTCCTGTAGTTGAGCTCATTAGTGGAGAATCTGCCTTTAGTAAGTCAGTTCCACTGTATGCCCATGCGTTCGCTCCTGATCCTGCACCGTAATACATTCTCTCCATGTCTTCTATTGTTCTTATGTATCCTCTTGATCCACTCATTTTTTTCACCTCGTGTTTTACTCAAGACGATTACTCGCCTCGGATGGCCCTCCGTGCCAAGTCTTCGACTGCCCTCCAGCCCTCAAGGTCGTTGCCCATTGCGGCAAATTCCTCGTGGGAAGGGACACGAATGTCAGATGTTGCGGTTTCTGCGGACTTCTGGATTTCAGCACCAGTCGAACGCAGGCTGGTAATTTCAGCACTTAGAGCTGCAATCTGTGAAGAGTAGTCCTGAGACTTTCTCATTTCTTCAGCTTTTGCAGTCTCGGAGGAGTATCTGTCCTCCCACTGTGCCTTGACCAGAGTCTTGAGTGATTCTTCATCTCTCATTGTAGCGTATGCCCTGTAGCCTCTCTCAAGGCCCTCTGGGGTTATGTCGCCAGCTTTGATCACGTTTTCGTTGCCAGATGCCTCGTTGTATGCCATGTTGCTTACACCGGGCTGCTTGATGACGTAGTTGTTGCCACCGGGAGCTGGTAGAGCAGGCTTCGTGGTCTCGGTTGCGTCTTCGCCGCTGCCGATCTCATCGCCCTGTCCTCTGTGAGAGTAGCCGCCTTCTCCGTATCCGGGTAGGTATGCTTTCTCAAGACCGAAGTGCCCACGTAGTTTGTCAAGGTCAATTCCCTGCTCGTGTGCGAACTTCTCAAGAGTGTCTATGTATGCTACTGCGGAGTCTTCGGATTTCGCTGTGTGCTCTTCCTCTTTGTCCTCCATGTAGGCACCTTTGTCCTCTTTGTCCTCTTTCTTCTCTTTTACAACGTCCTCGTCCATATGCTTTAACACACGGGAAAGTCCGTCTCTTATTTCATTCAATGCTTCGCTTTCTGTCATTTTTTCCACTTCCGTTTCATTATCCATTTTCAAGATTGTATATCGAGCTTCGGGATTGATTCCTTTCTTGCACAGAGTAACCTCGTGCAGTTCTAACTCGGTAATCTCACGGTGGTTGCCGTGCTCAGGGGTATGCTTGCTTACCCTGAACAATGCCTGTCCACCTATGGAGAAAGCTCGGAGGTCTCCGTCACGGATTTGCTTCTGCACCTCCCTCGCTTTCTGTATGTCGCTGCGTATCTTGCATACGACGAAGAGGCCGTGGTCATCCACTTCGGATTTCCACATTCGGCCTTGTGAATCAGTGTGGTCAGCGACAACCTCGCCAACCTGAATACCGCTGTGAGCCAGTTGAACATTTCTGAACGCTCTGTTGTCCATGAAACTCTCGAATGCTTTCTTCAATGCATCAGAAGGTATTCGATCTCCCTGCTTGTCCACCATGTCCACACTTGCATATCCTGCGATGAAAAGCTCCCCATTGCTCTCCGACTTCATAATGAAATCAGAACCCACCGCACTCCAGTTAAGAGCGGGTTGTAATGCAGCTCCTGCGGACACCATTAACCGACCATCGGGTTTCAATCGTATATGAATAGTAGGATGTCAATCCTGACAACCTTATCAGCTTATTGAATCGTTACGAACGGTAGGCTGCGGGGCTGTTTGCGATTTTTTTTCCTTTTTTGGAATACGCATAATCGCCTCACCCTCTACAATCTCAATCTCCGGCTTCTCAACGTCCTCAGACATGACGTTTAACTGAGCTATCTCCTCTTTTTCACGATCATCATCCCTTCCTTGCTTGGGGTCTCCGAACGTAGTATTCTCCTCTTCCATAATTTCTGTAGGGCCCATGGGTGCTGTGATGTCTGCTTGCATACCCGACCAAGCCCCGCCATCTGCCGAAGCTGCATTCATTCTTGGATACTTGAACTTCTCAATAGCAGCTGGACTGTCCACTATATCATCATCTATAGCTTCGTTCAAAGTCCAAAGACCGTTCTCTGTTTGCTCTATACCATATTCAGCACCAAACTTGAGGAGATGAGAATGAGTAAGCCCCTTCACTGCTTCCTGTAGATTTTCAGTAGAATGAGGCTTATTCGACTTCTCGATGAATGTCACAACATGACGCATCATGTTCTCAATGTCGTCAGACTCTTCATCATTTACAGCTGGTGCCTTATTCAGCTTCTCTCTCTTTTTCCTCTTTCGAGATACGGAGTGAACGGGATTGACCGTCCCCGGCGAAGTGCTCATCACAGTTCCGCCCGTGCCAGCTGCACCGGCAGCTGCACCTCCTTCTTTCAAGATAAAAGCAGCTGGAGGTATCCAGAAGTCCTCTTGAGACTGAGCTTGTTTTACAAGATATGACAGGCCATCATAACTCTCAATATACATTCCCTTGTCGTCTTTAGCTATGTTCACCTTGACCACTGAAACAATTTCTGGGTATTCCAAGTATATCTGATTATTACCCACAGACACTTCAGGAAGTGGAGGATATATCAAAGACTTTGAGATATCGTCATTGGCGAATAATATCCACTTTGGGTGTAGCTCCTTGTCCTTGATGAATGTCGATGCGGAGTCTCTAACGAGGAACTCTCCTCTGTCAAAGGAGGCTATGGCCTTGACCAGACCCTCATGATCTGCGTAGACGCAGTTGGATGGTGCGGGGAAGTGAATGTTTTCTGTGGAGTTATACAGCGTCTTCAGGACATTGATTCTATCCTCCAATGGCTCAAAGGACAAATCTGTTCCCTTGTGAACGAGCAGGTCGATGACCTGAAGCCTATCGTCATGCAGATACGCATCTATAGTAAAGTCGCCTTTTATGGACTTGAGGTCTTTGGCGATGTCTTTGGGCATACTGGGTTCGAGTCTTTTGCCCTCTTTCTTGATTAGCTTGCGGTCTCCTTCGGGCTTCTTTTGCACTACCCAATCTCCACTGAATCCCTTCATGGTCTCCAAGTCATCTAAATCCTTGACAATGTGAGCTGGTTCGATCAGAACCTTACCAAACACACCAGTGAGCTTGTAATCGTCGGCTTTGTGCAAGTCAGACAATAAAGCTGGGAACCCCCTGCCATCTCTCTCCAAGAGGTTGATTTCTCTGTCCTTGGTTCGTATAGCCTTAATATTGAATGATGGGTCTACAGCTCTAATGTGCTCTTCATGGGCTGTCCTCTGCATAATATTGAATGGCTGTTCTGCCATTCCAAACTCTATCTCATTAGTATCCGGGTCAAACTTCCATGTTAGCGTAGCTGGCATCAAGTGACCCCACGCATCTGTATTGCCGGATATGAATATTGGAGGAATGACTGCGGTTGCAGATGGAGATAGAGCTTGGAAGTGCCCCGGAGCTGATATCAATTTCTCAGCTGATGTATCTGGAAGGGGCATCTCAGTGAGCATAGCAGTGTCCCCCAATCTCATCATCCGATAATTTGCAGCAGCAAGAAGCTGTTGTATGTTGCCTCTCGCTATTGTATTGGACTCGGTATCCATGAATTGCTCATTCTGTGTCTTACTTCTTAACGACTCAATACCGAACTGCCTCATAACATCATTCGCCAATCTCTTAGCCTCAAGGGACAGAGCATTGCTACTGAAAGTATGAAGTTGATTATGCAGGTCATGGAATTGAGGATTTGAATTGGGATGTTCCATACCTATGAATGGGGCTAATGCGGCACCATGCTCTCCCACACTCAGCATAGCTCTACCGAATGGACTGAAATTGTATGCGGTGTGAGGTATCCTCATCACAGAACCCTGTCCTTCTATCTCCGATGGGTGAAGATGATGGTGATGCGAGGCCCCCCCGCTCCAGTTGGCTCTCTTCCTCTCGAAGTCGAGATTGACTTGTGAGTCCGATGATAGCACCTGTGAGTGTATTTGCTGACCGGATGGTGTGTTCGCAGCAGCAGGAAAATGAGAGCCAGCAATCATATGCGGCCCCATGAGTGCAAGTGCATCCATCAGTATGCTACTCAACCATGACCCATTGAATATCTTGGAGTAGGATTGCATGAATACATTCTTCATTGAGCTGACATCTCTTCCTACGCCTCCCCAATACTGGAATGGCTCCCACCAATGGTAGTTGTGATTCTGTTGCCCGTCCATGCTCCACGGAGAGTTATGATGCCGATCTGGAGACTCCATGTCCATGTTGGGCTGAGTTGGCCCTGACTTATCGGCTGGTCGTGACCACCACGCTTTGAGAGGCGTTGCTCTGTCTCTCCAATTCCTGAGCAATCTATCATAGGTTATACCTCCTCTTTCTTGCATCTTGTTTTTCAGGGTCCTAGCTTCAGGACTATCCTCATCAGGAGCAGCTGCCATTTCAGATAGAAGCCCCATGATGACTTCCCGTTGTTCTGCTGTTTGATACTCAAGTCCGAATAAATATGAAAGCAATCCATAGTCTTGAGACAGCTCCTCTCTTTTAGCTTGCATATATCCCTCATCTGTGAGCTGTTCATACCTCCCTCTATCTGCATTGTAAAGGTCGAACATACTATCAACAGGGTCTCCATAAATAGCGAATACAGGACGTAGGTCTTCTCTTATGCGTCTTTCAGAATCCCTGTGAGCTAACATAGGCTCACCAATGAATCTCAAGACGTGATCGACATAATGTGGCTCA
>VMHT01140423.1_pt1 | contig 12014 bp, 11 predicted proteins | sample 4693611 | NCBI WGS metagenome assembly VMHT01 (sample SAMN12280063, study PRJNA550983) | marine metagenome | isolation source: seawater sampled from same location over 5 years 0.02-0.2 micron viral filtrate | place: USA: collected off the coast of southern California halfway between the port... ...
GTAAAACAGTTATTACAAATACGTTGGCTAACACATCACCAACCAAAAGCCATTTAAGAGGATAAAAACATGTCAGAACACGACCTTCCATTGCCATCAGATACATTTTGTATTTTACCTTGGATTCATTTAAGCACAAGACCAGACGGCAGCATGCGAGTATGTTGTACAGCTAATGCCTCAAGTGTTGGCGCTACCAATGATAAAGTACATGGAGGGCGTGTTGGTATTGTAAAAACTGAAGACGGAAAACCAGCTAACCTTAATACAAGTGATTTAGATAGTGCATGGAATAACACTTATTATCGTAGTGTAAGAAAGATGATGCTTGACGGAGAGAAGCCAGCAAGTTGCTTAAAGTGTTACAAAGAAGAAGCCGCTGGGCACAGATCAAAGCGTCAATGGGAAACACAATATTGGATGAACAATGGTATTGATGTAGACAAACTTGTAGAAGAAACATATGACGATGGCAGTACAGATGCAAAGCTGGTGTATATTGATATCCGTATGGGTACAAAATGTCAGCTAGGTTGTGTTATGTGTAGTCCACATGACTCAAGTGGTTGGGTAAAAGATTGGCAAAAACTTTATCCAAAAATTGAAAACAAAAGTTTGAAAGAAACAATGGTATGGGCCAACAAAGGTAAAGAGTTTGGTGCAAGTTATAATTGGCACAAAGATAATCCTTTGTTTTGGGATCAGTTTTATGCACAAATTCCTAACATGAAGCAGTTATATTTTGCCGGTGGAGAATCAACAGTTATTGATGAGCATTACGAGATCCTAGATAGAGTTATTGAAATGGGATACGCAGGCGGAATGGAAGTGCGTTATAATTCAAATGGTATTGAGATTCCAGATAGACTATTAGAACAATGGAAGCATTTTAAGAAAGTACGTTTTCACTATTCAGTTGATAGCATCGGTAAGATGAATGACTATATTAGATATCCAAGTGATTGGAACCATAACCTAAAACAATTTGAATTACTAGACCAGCGTACATCTAATAATGTTGAAGTAACAATTGCCTGTGCAGTTAATGCATTAAACATTTATTACATTCCTGACTTTCTAAAATGGAAACTACAGCATGGATTTCAAAAAACTAACATGTGGCCTTTTGGTGCAGGCGGTATTAACTATCACTTTGTATACTGGCCCGGACACTTGAATGTTAAAATGTTACCAGATAGTTTCTTAGACAAGTGCGAAGCACACTATGAAGAATTTATTGAATGGTGGAGTGATAATTGGGAACTTGGTGTGCCAAGTTGGCATAAAGGAAAAGTAACAAAAGAGAAATGGTTAGATGCTAATTACGGTGTAAAGCGTTTACGTGGCATGATTAAGTTTGCACGTAGCGAAGACTGGAGCAGACGATTACCAGAGTTTAGAGAATATATTAACAAATTAGATGAGCAACGTGGAACTAATTTCCGTGAAACATTTCCAGAGATGGCTTATCTACTAGACGGAGATGAAGAATGAAATATGTATTAGTTGCACTAGAATCAGAAGTGCCAAATATAGACTTACCAGATGATTATACACTTATGGTTACAGGTGTGGGCAAAGTAAACGCAGCAATGTTTGCTACGTTTGCGGCTGTAAGTAGAGATTGTGAATTAATTATTAACTATGGAACAGCAGGAGTACTGAAGCCTGAGTTGGTTGGTAAACTACATAGAATTGGAAAAGTAAAACAGCGTGATATGGATGCAAGACCACAAGCACCTTTAGGGGAGACTCCGTTTGAAGAAGGACTACTACGAAGTGATATTACCATTCATACAAAAAGTAAAATAACACTCAGTACAGGTGATAATTTTGTTACAGAAACTCCTGAAATTGAAAGTGACTTAGTTGACATGGAAGGCTATGCAGTTGCAAAGGTTGCTAGTAGTTTTAACAGACCTTGTATACTATTAAAGTGGGGTAGTGATTTTGCAGATGAGAAAGCACCAGAAGAATGGAAAAACAATCAAGCAGATGGTGTTGGTGCATTTATGGAATTTGTTAAAAACTTTGAAAGAGACAAAAAGAAGTAATGAAAGATACAGGATTTTGTGCATTACCTTTTGTTCAATATAGCACTTACAATGGAGGTCGTTATAGACTTTGCTGTATGGCAAAAGAACCTGAGACTATTGTAGATCAGGAAACATTAGGTATTGGCGGAACTTGGAATCACAATTATATACGAGATGTGCGAAGAAGGATGACAGCTGGCGAGTGGATGCCAGAATGTGTGGAATGTGATCATCTAGAGCGCAACGGTATTGTAAGCTCACGACAATGGGAAAATGAACAGTGGGCTGATGTAATAGACGGAGTAGTGGCTGAAGCCTCCGTCAACGAATGGAAGGTTCCACAACCCTTGCAATTCGATTTTAGGTTGGGCAATTTATGTAATCTACAATGTCAAATGTGTAATAAAGAGGCATCTCACCTAGTTAGTGTGGAGAGGGCTCATATGATCAAGGGCGGACTGGGACTAGATCATCCCGATTGGCAAGGCATGGTTGCTTCCAAAAAAGAGGCACTTTTACAACCTGGAATAGACTGGACTAGCTTCAAGGAAATGTTGAAGGGGGCTAGAAAAATTAAACTAATAGGCGGGGAACCAACGGTTGCAAAGGACATGTTCACTTTGTTAGATCTCGCAGTAAAATCCGGAGATGCTGCTCACATAGAACTTAGTTTCTATACAAATATAACAAACATGCAAGACAAGTGGCTTGAACAACTTGCACAGTTTGAAAAGGTGATCGTTAACTGCTCCTTGGAAGGTATGGGACCTATGAATGATTATTTACGTCCGCCTTCCAAGTGGGATTCTGTTTGGAAGAACTTTGATAAGTTAGTTAAGTTTAGTAATACTAAAGCAGGCAAACGTATTAAGGTACGTGTAACTACAGTTAATCAAATGACTAATGCATTGCACATAGCAGACTTTTGGCGTTACATGCATAACTATCAAATGACAAGTGATAGAGGTATTGGTATGAGCACCAATCAACTTATTGAACCACAGTATTACAGCGTGGCACATAGCCCACTATGGTTACGACAGGAACAAGAAGTTCAAATACTACGTTTCTTAGATAGCATAGGAAACAGTCCTCATTTAGAAGACTACGAAGAACCTCTTATGGAAATAGTAAATTTTGGTAAAGACCCAGAGCATGAATATAATCCTGCTATTATGCGTCAGTATATTGAAGTTACAGAAAAGTACGACAGGTTTAGAAAGCACGACATAATGAGTGTTGCTCCTGAATTTGCTAGAATTAAAAATGATTTATTTTAAGAAAAAGTTTTTGTAAACCATATGCTGAGAAGAGTCAGTGTATTCTTTTAATACTTTTTCTAACTTTGTCCACATAGTATTATGATTATTGATGTTCATCATTTGTTCAGCATAATCATTTATGTTGTCATCTGTAAGTTGAATATTTCCTAAACCTAAGAACTCTCCACTATTAATAACATTTACTTCTTTGTGTTTTTCTTTAAGAACATTTTCTACTTTACTGTAAGATTTTCTCCATTCAGTATGATATATATTCTTTTTACCTAACTTATGTAACCATGCTTCTGTTAAGTTACCCATACGCAAACCAAGTTTTGCGTAATGACTATCGCTATGATTATCATTTACAATTAACCAAGCAGGCTCAGTTAAACTAGGATGTGCTACTGTTCTATGTTTTTTCTTACCTACTCTAAACAAAATACTTTTCTTTAGTTCAGTTAGATCTGGAACATAATGCCAACTAAAAGGTGTTGCACTTATGCTATAAAAGTATCCTTGGTAGCATGGAATAGCACGTTCCTTTTCATTTTCAATACATATTACGCCTTGGTTGTCGTTGAGATATAATTGACTAGTAATTAACCAACGAAACCCTTTTAAATCATTGTGTACTTCTAAAAAACTTTGTGGCTCATCCATATGAAAGTTTACAAAAAAATGATCATGCTTGTATGTACTTGACATTAGATGTTTAATCTTTAAGTCTGGTAATACATTTGATTCTATCCACTTGTAAAGTTCGTTATCATATACTTCAATTGGTGCGCTAAAGTTACCCCATAAACTACTTTGGTGTTCGCTTACTTCTGGGTTGCTACAGTAATTTCTAATCCATTCTTCAGGGTAATCAGATTTATATTTGTCAATCAATGGACCGTTTAAATAATTTTCTTGTTCAAAGATCACGTATTCTCTCCGCCATACAAAGTTCTGGATTTAGTAAACTTTCATTTAAAATATCTGCTTCAAAGCATTGTAGTTTGGTACCGAATACAATTTGATGTGTAATCCATTGTGCATTAAAAAACCATACATCTCCTGGATTAAAACTAATGTAGTGTAATGGGTGATGAAACTGATCCCATTGTTTATCATTCCACACACATCTATTTCTCATTTCGGTAATAAATTCGTGTACATTATCTTTGTTAATATCGGACAAATTAAAGTCCCAATAATATTTGTGATACATCTGTTCTAAGTCTGGTCCAAATGTAAGTACACGTGGTCTCTTTTTATCTAGCTGTACAAACATTCTTATTTGTTGTTCTTTACCTGTATGCTGTTCATCAAGTTCATCTAGATGTAATTTATTTTCAACTAGTGTATTGTAACGGTGTGAAAGCATACGTTCAGTAGTATCATACCTTGGAAATAGCTCATCAAATATTTCATTCCAACCTTCATTGGCTTGCTTGTGTTTTTTGTGAAAAATATCTATCTCATCTTCTGTCCAACCGCGCTCAGTCCTTAAACGTTCTCTTTTCTTAATGTGGCTATTATACCAAGGCATGATCCATTTGTTGTCTTTGATTGTCCAATCAGCAAGATTATCATAATAATCATAATCTACTTTTGGAATAACCATATTTCTAATTACTACTGGCCATCCACTTTCAAATGCTTTATATAGTTCTTCACTATCTGCAATTTTGTCTTTTTGGTAATCAAAAATATAAACTTTAAAGTCATCTTTTGCTATACTGTCATATGCAATGCGTGTCATTGTGTTCCTTTTAGATTGATTTTTTGTTAATTTTAGTGTATTATACTAAGATAAATATTACTACAAGTATTTATACTAAAGGAATCTCAATGACAAAATCAGTAAATGTATGGAGTGAATTTCAGCCTCTTAAAAAAGTAATGCTTGGCGCTCCATTTCCACCAGAAACTTTTAACTGGCACAAGGACGAAGAAACTCGCAGTGTGATGCGACAGATCTTTGAAGAGACAGCCGAGGACATTGCCGAGTTAGAAACAATTTTAAATAACTTAGGTGTTGAAGTAGTACGCCCTAAAAATATTTTTACAATTACAGGTAACGAACAAATTAGATTACCTTGGATGAATTGTGGATATCCAAATCATCCACTTATGCCACGTGACACATTGATGCCATATGGTAATACAATTTTTGAATTATATACAGGTAGCGACAATCGTTACTTTGAAAATCTAGCATACTACGATCATTGTAGTAAATGGTTTCGTGAAGGTGCAGATTGGGTTAGTATGCCGGGTGTAATGGTAGACACTGGTCTTAAGTATGACCAAGCTGTTGCTGACAATAAAGTACTTTATCATGCGGCTAATATGATTAAGTGCGGACGCCATGTGTTATTCAGTCAACCATATGAAGGCGATAACAAAAGTGGTAAGGGTACGGAACTGGGCCGTGATTGGATTCGTAGGGAAATAAAACTACGATATCCGGATACCGAATTTTTGGACATTCCAGTAGGAGGACACATTGATGGCAAAGTAGCTCTACTAAAACCCGGTGTACTCATGACATGGAATAGTGCATGGATTCCAGAAGAAATGAAGAACTGGACAGTAATTGAAGTTGAAGATAAAGACTTTATGCCAGAAGAGTTTTTAAATACACGTAAACGCAGGTTTCATAAAGAGTATGTTAGCCAATGGTTAAGTCATTGGGTAGGCTACCCAGATGAAAGCGTGTTTGATGTTAATGTATTGAGCATAGACGAAAGTACAGTTATTTGCACAGGTATCAATGATGCTGCGTTTGCACAAATGGAAGCGCATGGAATAACACCAATTTATTGGAACTTCCGTCACCAGTATTTTTGGGACGGTGGCATTCATTGTTTAACAAGTGATATAGTTCGTGAAGGAGTCTGTGAGGACTATATTAAATGATGAACTGGTATGACAATCTCACAACACTTGAGATTGATGTTTCAAGTTTCTGTAATGCTGCGTGTCCTAGTTGTAGGCGCACACAACATAGAGAAGACTTGTCACTAATGCACTTTGACTTAAATGTATGGAAAAGACTATGGCTTTTTGATTTGAAAAATATTACTATAAAGAAGCTAGTTCTAAATGGAAATTGGGGTGACCCAATGATGCACAAAGACTTTGTTGAAATGTTAAAGTATCCAATAATGCATAATCCAGATATACAAATATCAATCGATTCAAATGGAGGCTACAGGACTGAAAAGTTTTGGTCAAATTTAGCAGAAGTATTAAATGATTATAACCGCCCTGTTATAGTAAGATTTGGTATTGATGGCACAACCAACTATTCAAACAATATTTACAGAGTTGATGTGTTGTACGATACTGTTATAAGAAATGCAAGAGCATTTATTAACGCAGGTGGATTTGCACAATGGAACATGACAGTTTTTGATCATAATTATCATCAGGTAAGAGATGCATTACATCTTGCTGCTGATTATAATTTTATATCTTTTCGAAGTAGAAAAAGTTATTCTAGGAAAATTTTTGATAAAGATGATAATGTAAGAGCAACTACATATTGCTATGAAAATAAAAATCATAAAATAAAAAAGTTGGTATATAATAATTTTGATGATATTGAATCTAGACTAAACTTTAATGAGGATATCTTTACAATGATAAGACTTCCTCAAGCAGATAGAGAACTTAAAAATGTAAAATTATATATTGAACCACTTTTATTAGATCATAAATGCGTATGGTTTAGGGAACGTAGGCTTCAAATTGATCCATATATGAATGTATGGCCTTGTTGTCATATTAGTGGAGAGCTTATGGATAACGATAGTAATAAAGAACATTTTAAACTAGATATTTTTGAAGATAGTTGGAAGAAATATGAATACAAATGTAATAATCTTAAACATAATAGTTTTAAAGACGTTATACAACATAACTACTTTACAAAAGAAATTGATGATGCTGTTAACAGCGCAAGGTGGAAACCTTGTGTAACATTCTGCGGTGTAGACAAATAGATGAATAATTTAAGAAGATTTATAGATGACGAAAAATATCCTACATGCCTAGCACCTTGGCATGCTCTTACTATCAAGTGGGGTGGAAATGTTATACCTGATATTATATACAAAAAGCGTTTGGGTAATATCAATGATCAAACATTAAAAGAGATACTAGAAGGTAAAGAAGCAAGAAACTTACGTGGTGCCCATCAAGTAAGAATGATTCCAGAAGCATGTAACGGATGTAAGTTAAAAGAAAAAAGCGGCAAGAGTAGAAGACTATATTTTTGGGATAGACTTGATTGGGACGTAAAACGCGATAGTAAAGATCTAGACATTTATTCTACACCAGATATTCGTTATTTAGATTTTACATTAAGTAATAAATGTAATCTTGCTTGCATACATTGTACTCCTTTTGTAAGTACAGGTTGGACAAAAGACGGTAAAAAACTTAATAAAGAGAAACCAGATTATTGGGAAGAGTCTCCTATTGGATATCACGGTGCTAACGTTACATTTATGAATAACTTGTTTGCTAATCCAGAATACTTTCGTAACTTACAATGGGTAGCACTCAGAGGTGGCGAACCTCTTTATGATGAGAAGTGTAAAGAACTACTACAATGGTTTGTTGATAATAATAAAGCAAAGGATTTGATGTTAGACATCAGTACCAATGCTACAGTATTTGATCAAGACTTTAAAGAACTGTTCAAACACTTTAAACATATTGAACTTAATATCAGTATTGAAGCAGTTGATGAACTTTATAGTATTGTTAGAGGTGGTCCTTACACTTGGGAAAGTTTACAAGATAACATTGAAGGTTTTTATGAATACGACAACATTGAAGTTGTGTTTGCAGTAACAGTAATGAATACAAACTTATTCCAACTAGATAAAGTATGGGATTGGTTTAACAAATATCACAAGCATAGAGCAAGTATTAGTATGAGTAATGTTGTGGTTAATCCAAGTTATCTAAACATTGCACACATGCCCGAAGAACTAAAAGCACTAGCATATGATAAGATACAACATATACCAAATGAATGTGTATGGCCAGCAGGAAGTTATCATGAAGATGAAACCAATTATCAAACAGGTATTGAAACTATTAAAAACGGTTTGTTAAGAGAAGTTGACCAAGAAGATGCAGCAAAAAACTGGAAATGGTTTATGCATTACACAAAAGATTTAGATAGGTTAAGAAAAACAGAAACATTAAAGTACATAAAGGAGATTGGCGATTATGAACAATCCTGATTTTACAAAGACTGGTAACAGCGTATGGAATCAACCATTTGTTGATTATATGAAGCAGTGGTTGTCCACAGCTGAAATTGAAAAGTCTCCTGATCAAGCAGACGTATTTTTAGAACTTTATCCAAAGTGGATCGAAAGTAGCAAGTTGAATAAGTTTACAGGACTAGATTCTTTTCCAAATCGTTTTGTAAGTTTAGGAGTTACACAAGCAATGGACTGGTGGCATCATTGGACATTAAGCGAAGGTAGAAACTTTAAAATGTTTAGAGGCGAATACCCATACAATAGAGATGTATGGCTAGGTGAAGAAATACAATGGCAACACAGTATAGACGACACAGGTATACAAGCAGGCGATAGCGTTATTATAAGTTTACCATTTAGCGGACATGGTAGAAAGCATGACAAGTGGGATTGGCTTATGGCAGAATGTAATGACAAAAATGTTCCTGTGTTTGTAGACTGTGCATGGTTTGGTACGTGCTTTGATATTCAAGTAAACTTAGATGAACCTTGTATCAAGCAAGTTGGCTTTAGTACAGGCAAAGGACTTAGTTGTGGTAACTGGCGCAGTGGAATTGTATTTGATAAACTTGATATAGAGAAGAATAGTTTAGCAGTACAAACAGAATGGAAACATGGTATACACTTAAATGTTGCTATTGCTGTAGCCTTGATGAATGAATTTAGTCCTGATACTATTGCAAAGAAGTATATGATAAGTCATCAACTAGTATGTGAGCATTATGGATTTGAAACAACAAATACAGTACATATTGCGGAAGCACCTAAACAAGACCCATGGAATGACTTTCATAGAGATGGTGTATACAATAGAGTGAATATTGCAAAAGCAATTAAACGTCATAAAAGCAAAGGGAGTTTTTATGAATAACCTGCCACGCAATGCATGTGTATATCCTTTCAAGGGTGCTATGCTACAGCACGGTTTGCCTGCAACCCCATGTTGTAGGTTTCATGATAGGTTCTTAGAACAAAGTGATAAAGAAAGCATTAACACTTTTGATGTGACGTTTGACAGCATACGTGAAACTATGATGCGTAATGAATGGCACCCAGGATGTTACAAGTGTAAAGCAGATGAAGAGTCAAAAGGTTCTAGCATGCGTACAGAAGCAGATAACTTTTTTGAAGACTTTAGTAGTGACATCAAATTAGAGTACTTAGAAATAACAGTTGGAAGATTGTGTAATCTTGCATGTTACAGTTGTGGTCCTGAGTTTAGTCATACTTGGGATAAAGATGCATTAGAGCTTGGAGTAATTGATACAGCAAAACTTCAAGCATTAAAAAAGAACAAACAAGAACTTGACTTGGATAATATTGATGTTAATCTTTTGAAAGACTTGAAGCACATTAAAGTAACAGGCGGTGAGCCGTTCTTGCATAGGCAGTTTTTAAGATTTATTGTAAAACTAGCAGAGGTTGGTATTGCTCCACAAATACGTTTAGAAATATTTTCTAACTGTACATGGTATCCCGAAAAAGCAAACATGGATGCTATAAAGCAATTCAAACAGGTTGTTATTATGCTAAGTTTAGATGGATATAATGAAGTTAATACTTTGTTACGCTATCCAAGCAAATGGTATAAGGTAGAAGAAACACTAGACAAGTGGATAGAAACAAGACAAGAATTTGGCGGACCAGATAATGAAAAGTTTATTGTAGGTGCCGCACCTACAGTTAATGTTATAAATGCACCCCATATGTTTGAGTTTATGCATTGGGCGAGAGTACACAAACAAATAGAAGTTGTAGTGCAAAGTGTTTATGAGCCTCATCATTTGAGTATTATACACTGGCCACAATGGTATAAAAAGACTTTGCTATTTGTTATTGAACAACAATACAAAGGCTGGAACAACAGACAAAAGAAAATGATGCCAGCATACAATCTTATAAAAGGAATATGCAACACACCCACTGACGAGGACAGAAGTGAGCAATACTTAAATACAATTAAGAAGCAATTAAGTGTACGAAATCAAAATATCAATAGTGCGCCATTGTTTGTAGAAATTTTAAAATTTAATGATAGACAAGTTTAAATTAAAAGAGAGCAATACATTTTGTATGTTACCATACATGCACATTTATGGTAGTGCAGGTGGTGACATGGTTCCTTGTTGTGAAGCACAAGAAGAGCCTTTAAATAATGTTGGTGAGTCTGCCCTAGAGTCTTGGAACAATAATAATTATAAAGACTTGCGTAGAGCATTAGCAAACAGTGAAAAGCACCCAAGATGTCAAGTGTGTTGGCACAATGAAGACGCAGGTATTGTTAGCAACAGACTACAATGGGAACATGATAATTGGGAAACGTTTGCTGATATTATTAGTGTAAACAACGATTACAGCGTCAACAACCCACCGTTCTGGGTAGAGCTTAAAGTAAGTAACTTCTGTAACCTCAAGTGTATTATGTGCAGTACACACAGCAGCTACAAGCGTGTAGCGGACTTAGACATTATTCAGAAGTATACTACTGACGGTTATGAGACCCGCTTGCTGCGCCCTACAACGTTGTTTGAGAGCCTAAACAAATGGCCTGAAATATGGGATACTGTTCATACACTACAGTTTACAGGTGGTGAGCCAATCATTAACAAAGAACACTATGACTTGCTAGATGGTATACCTGACAGCGTTAAAAGTAATATTAAACTACGCTATGCAAGTAACCTAAGTTATATCAAGTTTAAAAAATATGATTTGATTGACATATGGAGCAAGTTCAAACATGTGAATATTAAAGTTTCAATGGACGGTATTGATGACGTATACAATTATATTAGACAAGACGGAAATTGGGATACAGTATATGAGAACATGTGCATACTAAACGACATACCAACTATTGACATTGCATCTGGTATTACTGTACAAGCACATAACGTATATCAAATGCCAGAGTTTTATGATTTTTGGAAAGAAAGTAATGTTAACCTTTCATTTATTACTGCAAACATTTTACAGACACCAAGATATTTAAGCCCAGCGTTATGGCACGGAAAGTATAAAGATGCAATTATAAACAAGTTGCGTAAAGCAGAAAGCAGACATCCGGAAATGGATCGTTTTGCTACCTATATGGAGAATACGCAACGCAATATGCGTGACTATGCAAAGATGAGAAAATACACAAGAGATATTGAACAACGCTATAATCCTGAAATTAAATTAAAACAGATGGTAAAGCGTTACTTAAAATTGGACTTAGAAGATATGAGCGAAGTAAATAGAAGACTCACGGAGTGGCAAAACACTCAATGAAGCAAGGACAAAAGAGTTGGGAATACATACACAAAGACTATGTGTCAAGGATTGTACATGTTTTTTCTCCCAACAGTAAACGCATACTAGACAAAAGAGTTTTAAAACAAAAACTATCAGCAATACAGCAGGTAGAATGTAACAACTATTTACAGAGTAGTATAATC
>VMHT01179214.1_pt1 | contig 12013 bp, 20 predicted proteins | sample 4693611 | NCBI WGS metagenome assembly VMHT01 (sample SAMN12280063, study PRJNA550983) | marine metagenome | isolation source: seawater sampled from same location over 5 years 0.02-0.2 micron viral filtrate | place: USA: collected off the coast of southern California halfway between the port... ...
TGTTGCGTTGAGCCTCTCAGTGACACGTTATTGATACCAGTTAATTGTGTTGCGTTGAGTCTTTTGGGTTAGGGAATTCCCTAATGTTCCTTTTTAAGTCATTGAAAACATTGCAATGTTCCTTTTTTAGGGCCTAATGTTCCCTAATGTTCCGAAATTTAAAGGCAAAAAGGAACATTATGTTTCGTGGTAAATGGTGGTAAATGGTGGTAGGCAGTAGTGTGTAGTAACAGAAAAAAAGCTTATTTATATATATATTATATAATGTTCCTTTTTTAAAAAGGTCTGAAGCAATTATTGAGCGACAAGGTTTTTGCTATACTTTTCTGTCTAATGTTCCGTTTTCACCCAAAAGTTTTTACCCACGTTCAGACCTCCAAAAAAAAGGAACATTGGAACATTACTTTATTTTCAATGACTTACAAGTGTACCTAACGGAACATTACAGAACATTACAGAACATTACACTCTTTACTACTAGTTACTACGTGACCACACCATGTGACACCCCTTGACACGATATGATACTTGTGATATACTGTAAGTACAATCAAAAGACTAACAACATACAGGAGAACAAGTTATGATAGGGAAATCCCTAACATGTTTTGAGTGTGACGCAGAGATAAACCCTAAACGCCATGCACTTGGGTATAATACATGTTTGTCATGTGGTGAGATACTTGCACAAGAAGTTAAGTTCTGTGTCGTACCTATGCACAAGTCAAACTATGTGGTGGTATCTCGTAAGAGTGATTTGATAGGCATTAACAACAAACAGGAGAGGTAATATGAAATATAAAAATAAAGGTAAAGTTATCGTAGACAAAAAGTTAGGGAATTCCCTAACAGAAAAGAAAGCAGAGTTCTTTAACTACTTGAACGAAGTCCTTGATAACAAGTTAGTCAAGCCAAGTATTATAATAGAATACGTCAAACAATATCAGAGAGGGGAATAACATGGAATATGCAGTCGAAAACATATCAGCACCGAACCTAAGTTCTAGTGCTATTCTAATTGACTTCAGTGTCTCGCAGTGGACAGGCAGGAAGTTAGACAAACGTGCAAGTGAGGAGGTCGAGGTATCTAACTCAGCATCTCTTGGCGTTGCCAACGTACACAAACGCATTATGGGTAAGTGTTCAGAGCTAGACGCTATCCACAAGTTTGTAGGTAACTTACGCAACTCACATTACTCCATGACTTTACCTTGGTCAGATCAGGGGTTGCGTATCGTAACAACAATGGGTCTAGAGAAGTACACCAAAGCCATGACCGAGAAACAACAACAGTTTGAGAAGTTAGTGGACAAGTTCATGCGAGTGTACGCTACCCGTATTGGTGAAGCTGAGACTACTCTTGGTAACTTGTTTGAGAGAGATGATTACCCTAGCCTTGAGATGATGCAGAGTAAGTTTGGTTGGAGGTTAAACTTCATACCCATTCAAGAGAGTGGTGACTTTCGTGTCGATATTGGCAACGAGCAAGCAGAAGTATTGAAAGAACAATACACGAAGTACTATGACACACAGTACACAAACGCCATGAAAGACTTGTGGGATAGACTGTATAAACCTCTATCCAGAATGTCAGAACGACTAGACTACCCAGAAGATGCAGACAGAGACACAAAGAAAGTGTTTACCAAGACGCTTGTGTCTAACGTCACAGAAGTACTTGATCTTCTTAAAGCTTTCAATGTCAATGATGATCGTGACATGGAGATGGCTCATAAGAAGTTAAGACACGCACTCAATGGTATAACGCCAGAAGCATTGCGTGAAGATGATCACTTACGATTGGATACAAAACGTTCCGTTGATGAAGTGATTAAAACATTACCGACTATCGGTATATAACCATTAGGGAATTCCCTAACAAACTAAAGGAAACAAAATGACTAATTCAGCTAAAACAATGTATGCAGTTACCCTTGATCAAAGTGTTGATCTTATCAGTGCAATCGGTGACAAACAAACTGTGTTACTTCAAGGTGACATGGGCAACGGCAAGTCAGCAGTTGGTTACATGCTTGAAAAGAAAATGCCAACGCACAAGTATTACTACTTTGACTGCACAACTAAAGACCTTGGTGATATCATGTATCCTAAGTTTAAAGATGCAGATGGTGGTGAGTGTGTCACGATGGTAACTAATGAAGAACTAGGGTTTCACTCAGATAAACCTGTTATCATAAACCTAGATGAGTTCGGTAAAGCACTACCACCAGTAAAGACGGCTTTGCTACGTGGTATCTATGAACGCAAGATGGGTAAGTATTCTTTACCAGAGGGTAGCATTATCTTTGCAACTACCAACAAGGGTAGCGAGGGTGTCGGTGACATACTACCACCACATGCACGTAATCGTATGACAGTGGTGCAAGTAAAGAAAACAGACCACATGACGTGGATAGAGTGGGGTATCAGCAATGACATTGACCATGCAGTTCTTGGTTGGGTCAAAGATAATCCACAGACATTCCACAGTTTTGAGGACATAAAAGACCCAGAAGAAAACCCATACATCTTTCACCCACAAGCCCAGAGAGATGCGTTTGTTACGCCAAGATCACTGGAGTTAGCGTCTAACATTGTGAAGATGCGTGATGTTATGGACACTATCACGTTAACAGGAGCATTGATGGGTACTATAGGTGATCGTGGTGCTATGGACTTGGTATCTCACATCAAACTATCAGATCAACTACCAAGTTTGGAAAGTATCAAGACTGATCCAAAGAATGCTAAAGTGCCAGACAGTGCAAGTGCAGTATGTATGGTGGTCTATCGTACCTTGGGGTCTATTGAGCGTGATTGGTTGGACAAGTGGATGGACTATATGGTCAGACTAGATACAGAGGCACAAGGTCTATTTGCTAATGGTATCAAGTCACCTAAGTATTCCAAGCGTTCAATGGTGATGACGAACAAGAAGTTCACCGATTGGGCTAGAGTAAACAACTATATGTTTTCAGCAGATAAGAAGTAAGGAGGAGTAAATGCTTAGTATTGGACAAAAACTAACTGTCGAACAACGTGTATCTAAATGTGTTGTTGGCATCATGGAAAACCCAAAGTACGTTGCACTCGCAGGAGTTTTGATGGTCGGTGAACGCACAGTTGTCGATGACGTACCAACGGCTTGTACTGATGGCAAGAACGAGCAGTATGGGCGAGAGTTCTGTGAAAAACTAAATGATGCAGAACTTAGGTTTCTTATACTACATGAGAACTATCACAAGTTATACAGGCACTTGATAACGTGGCAACATCTAGCCAAAGATAACGCACAACTAGCGAACATGGCTATGGACTATGTTATCAATCTCAAACTTGTTGCAGATAACCACGATAACTTTGCTACTATGACAGGTGAGTTAGCCAAGGGTTGTTTTGACGTGAAGTACAAGGGTTGGGATACCGCCAAAGTATTTCACGACCTCAAGGAGAACCCACCACCACAAGATGATAGCCTAGATGGTCACGATTGGGATAGTGCCAAAGACATGACCCCCGATGAGAAAGATGCCCTTTCCAGAGAGATCGACGAGGCAATACGCCAAGGTGCTATGATCGCAGGTAAGATGGGCAGTGGTGGTGACCGAGAGCTTAACGAGTTACTGCAACCACAAGTAGATTGGAAGCAAGTGTTACGTGAGTTTATCACTGAGACTTGTGCAGGGCGAGACTACTCTAGTTGGCGTAAACCTAACAGGCGATACATCAGTATGGGTATCTATATGCCTAGTGGTGTATCAGAGAAAGTCGAGGAGTTAGTGCTTGCCATTGACACGTCGGGCAGTATTGATGATCGCGAACTATCGGTGTTCTTATCCGAAGTCAAAGGTATCGCAGAGACAGTCAAGCCTAGTGCAGTACGTATACTCTATTGGGATACAGAAGTATGTCGAGCAGAGAAGTATGAGATGCACGAACTAGACAATCTCATTAACTCAACCAAACCAGAAGGCTTTGGTGGCACTATGGTTGAGTGTGTCCCTCAGTACATGACGGATAATAACGTGTCACCACAAGCATGTATTGTGTTAACGGATGGATACCTAGGTAGTAGTTGGGGTCAATGGACTTGCCCTGTCCTATGGTGTGTCCTTGACAACAAGAGTGCTAAACCAGACGTGGGTAAAGTTGTTCACGTCAATTCAAACTTAATGTAGGGAAATCCCTAACAAACTAAAGGAAACTAAAAATGGCATATAGATATCAAAGCCCAACACTTAATACCTTTGCTGAAGTTGCTAAGTTATACCACACAGTAAAACCCATAGTCAGTAAGAACCACAAAAAAGAAGATGACCTTAGACCGATAGGCAGTCGTGGTAGAAAGCATGAACGCATTATCAAGGTCAACGACCAGAAGTACATCCTCAATGACGGTGAGGTTGATCCAATACCATTTTGGCGTGGTTACAACCACCACAACGCTAGTAGATTACCAACCATGCAGGAAGTCGAGGCACTTGCACCGATAGTGTGGTCTATTGATGACGAGGGTAACGAGTTTATGAAGGTACGTAATGGCTCTGGTGAAATTGCACATGCAACGCGATACACATTCCTTGAAAATACTTTACCTCAGTGTATGAGTTTTATTATTACTAGTGGCAAGCAGTATGTAGAAGTGAGATCAGGTGGTGTACCACAATTGCCTTTGGTACCAAATTCACGTTTGTACCCCACCACTAACTACTTCCTACCAAAGAGTGAATACTTTTGGAAACAGGCAAGTTCCAAAGACGATGGTAGGCAGTTGCACTTTACCAAACCCGCTAACTCTAAGTTTTGGGTAATACAGGGTAACACGTTTACGTTTAGTCCACCAAAGAAGAGGATTGACAAGAAACGTAAGGCTGACCTCAAAGATGCTATCGAAAGTATGTGGGATTACATTAGTGCCATGTGGACACTTATTGATGTTGGTAATGGGGGATATAGTTGGAACAAGCACCAAGAAAACAAAAAAGAGATGGATACACACTACCATGCTTGGCTTGGTCAACCTTCTGAAAATCTCACTCATTGGTGGGATTGGAAAGGTAAGGGTGACTTCATTGCTCATGTGTTTCAAACCGAAGACCACCCATGTCGTGTTACCATACTTGGTATGTTTGTATATGACAGTGACTTGGTAAATATTAAACTTGGAAGGCTTACTAATTTTGACGAGAGAGAACAACTATCTAGAGTGCGTAACCAGTACAACCGTTGGGTAAACAAGGCTTTGGAGTTGGACTACATACACTCTGAAAAATCAATAGTAGAAGTAAAAGGAGAAAGATAATGGAGTATAAAATTGTAGCGTCAAAGATATTAGTCGAATGGAATGACAACCCTAAAATGGAAGTTGTGTTGCATGATATGCCAAGCGATTTGGAGCAAGCATTTGATGTATGGTTAACTGAAATCGAACATGAAAGAAATCAAGGAGAGGGAGAAAGATAATGAGTAAAGTATATGCAAGAGTTAGTAAAATAGCTGATAAAACATGGTTAAAGCACTGCACCGAACAAGATATACTATCAGGGGTAATTACAGAGGTACAGGATTACGCCAAAGAGTTACTAGCCTATTCACCAGGATTAAAGTTTGCACCTAAACGTGATAACGAGTTATGGGTGTACCTTGAAGATAACCCCTACGTCCTGGGGTTTATAGGTTATGGTGACTACCTAGTACACGTTACTGGGGAGCATAAGTATATGGTTGCATCACGCAACATTAAGAACGAGAAGTACGCTAGTTACAACGAACAATATCGTATGTACACAAGTAGCAATTTTAAAACTATACTTGGTAAAGCAAAGAAAGCTATGCGTCCTATACATCATGCTGAGATAGCAAAGATGGAAAGTCGAGACATACAAAGTAAATTTAATGCTGACATTTCAAATAAAGAACACGCAGTAGATGAAGTCTTAGTTACTGTGCGAAGAAGTACGGCCCTACTACAAGAACTACGTCATATGCTAAACAGTGAGTACGAGTTTAAAAGTTTATGGCTTAAAGAACAAACGCAATTATATTTTGATAACTTGAAGCTACGAGATGAGGCTAAAGCAAAAACTCTACACGCATATTTTGTTCGTGCATATGACAAGTATGGGGATGGAGAACTACACTTTAATATTGTTGGCGTTAACAATTTACAAAACTATAATCCAACTGTTGAGCCAGAAGTATTGTACTGCACCGAACAAGATATACCAGAAGATATCTTGGGTAAAGTTAGTGTTCTTAATATAACTGAAGTTAATGAGTACGTGGAAGATGTTGGCTATAACACAGGGGATGGTATGTTCTATGTCGTTAAGCAATCTTAAACTAAACACTGACACGTTATACCGTGTTTCAATATCAAATGGTAACAATAACGCTATTGTAGTATGTGTAGGCATGGAATGTGTTGACAGTGGTGATGTAGGGTGCTACGATTCTGTGGATGATTTGCCAGATTGGATGCAAGGCAAGATAGCTTTGTTAATGATATCTAAAGAAATATCTGGCGTGGGTTGGAGATCAGATGAGGATACATTCTGGTTATCAAAGGAAAAGGGTTAGGGATTTCCCTAACCCAATAAAGGAGATAGACAATGGGTGCAATGAAAGAACTACTAATGCAAATGGAAGATGACGTGGTATCTGTAGATAAAGATAGGTGGATATCTAAATGGGGTTCTCATAATCTTGATGTTTGGGATAGGATAATGAGCGAAGAAACTTTTGAATATGATACCAGTTTTAAGGGGAGCTACGATGGTTCTAACACCAGAAGCTAAAGTAAAAAAGAAAGTCGTGGCACAACTAAAAAGTTTGGGTGCTTATTACTTTTACCCAGTAACAGGTGGCTATGGAATGAGTGGAGTACCAGATATAGTAGCGTGTTATCGTGGTAAGTTTTTTGGAATAGAATGTAAGGCAGGTAAAAACAAACCTACTGCACTGCAGGAGAAAAATTTAAAAGACATAGCTAAAGCAGGTGGAGTTGCAATAGTTATAAACGAAGAGAATATGGATGAGGTTGAGTTGTTACTAGGGTAAGCAGTGAGAGTCCTAGACATAGACATAGAAATATCCACTGCAACAAGAGATAATTTTCACGGTGTTCCTTTTGGTTATTGATCTTGTCGGCTAAAGTACGATACGCTTAGACCCCCTCTGTAAAGGGGGCAACTAAAAAGGGAGAGAAAGATGGATTTAATTGAAAAGATAAAAAATTGGTTAGAGAATGAAGTGTATGATGGTGCAGAGGTTGTCGCTGAGTATAACAATGAAGATCACCCTGAAAAAAGACCAAAATGTACTGATGGCTCAGATGACATCATCTTTGGTAGAGCCGAATGTGCCGAGAGTTTGTTAAAACAAATTAACAAATGGGAAAGCGAAAGATGGTAACGTTTTACAGTCTTATGATAGTAGCTTACTTCACATCACAAGATGCCTGTCAAACATGGACTAACGATGTTTACAGTGACGTGTTTGGGTACGTTTGTTTTGAAGTGAATGATGAATATGGACAGTTCTACAGATTAGATTATAATACTTTGGAAGAATGTAAGGAAGCCTCGCATATTTTTTATGAGAAGGATAATTGTTTTAAAGGGTTCATGTACGGTACAAAACCTCCTATGCCAAGACCTATAGGTTTAGGAGAAAGTTAATGAACTACAAAGGAAAACCTCCAAAATATTCTTCTTATTATAAAGATTTCAAAGAAGTGACATTACCAGAAGCTAAATATAAGGGTAAATTAACCCCTGCGTTAGAAGAAGAATTAAAATTTTTAAGGTCGCAATTAGATCGTCTCACAGAAGATTATGTTGCTGTATCTTCCCCCCAGAACAATACCAAACGTAGAAGGGCTAGAGAAAATTTAGTTATATTTGTTAACAAGTTAAGACGTGAAGGATACTCACTATGAATAAATCTTTATGCCCTAGATGTGGGCAACAAACTACGATGGTAGTTGTGCATGGGCATTACCAATGTCAACTGTGTAAATCAGTTGTTGATGATTGTTGCAGTGGACTTACATCTCAGAAACTTACCATAGCAGAAGAGTTTAAATTAAAGCCCATAGAGAAGGCTAATTATTCGGGGAGAAAATTACATGACTGAGAAGAAATTAAACCGCTGTGACTTGTTATCAGAGGCATCAGCACTGACCGCAGGTGATAGACGTGATGACTATGGTAGCCCTGTGGATAACCACAAACATATTGCACGTATCTTCAACGCCATAACAGGTAACAAGTTAACCGCAAGAGATATAGCTTTGGTGCATCAAGCTACCAAGTTAGCACGAAGAATGACTAGCCCTACTAAGAAAGATCACTACATAGATAACATGGCATACGTAGGCATTGAGTACGAGTGTGTTATGGAGGGAGAATAATGGCGTTTAATAAATATTTTTGGGGGGAAGCGTGTGATTCTTTTTTACACAAGTATAAAAGTTCCAAACACTGTTATGAGGAAGGTGAAAAACAAAAGAAATTTAATTTAAAACTTATTTGTTGTGTGGATACAGGTTGGGGTAATATTAACTCTACAACAGGTCATCGCTTTGAAGGATATGATGGTTTCTTTTTTGAAGATGACGATAAAAATTTCTATCAAACTAATAGCACAGGGTTTTACGATTATTCATATCAACATGATATTACTGAAGGTATGACCTTTTCCTTTATAGCTAATGTTACCAAAAATTTAGAATTAGGTTACCTCAAAGAATGTAAATGCACTCGCGTAATGCGTATTAAAAGTGAAGATGTAAAGATACTTTCTTACCCAGAAAAAACTAGGGAGGAGAAAGAAAAAGATCTCAAAGAATCTAAACGGATAGAACGTGGTGCTAATGGAGAAAAAGTTAAGGATCATTTTAATGATGAGTGTCAAGTGTGTAAGGCTCAAGGTGTAATTGAAAACAGTTCATTTATAAAAGAGAATGGTCGCAGATATTCGGAAGCTCATCACGTTATCCCTCTCTCTGAGAACGGTACGGATTTTACAGATAATATAATGTGTCTCTGTGCCACTCATCACAGGCAAATGCACTATGGAGATGTGAAAGTTAATTTTGACCACTACAATTTTCATGTGACTCTTGATGAAAAAACACTACCAAGAATACCAAGATGGGGGGGAGAGTAATGGATTTAATAACGTTAGACTTTGAAACATACTACGACAAAGATTATTCATTGAAGAAGGTGACAACCGAAGAGTATATTCGCAGTCCTCATTTTGAAGTGGTAGGTGTAGGGGTTAAGTTAAACAACGATTCTACAGAGTGGGCGAGTGGTACACATAAACAACTTAGAGAGTATCTATGTAGTCTTCCTTGGTCGTCTAGCATACTAAATGCACATAACACCATGTTTGATGGGGCAATTCTTAATTGGATTTTTGGTATTAAACCCAAACTATACACTGACACGTTATGTATATCTAGGGCCGTGAACGGTGTAGAGGTTAGTAGTAGCCTTGATGCTTTATCTGAGAGATACAATATTGGTACAAAAGGTAAAGAGATACTAAACACTTTAGGTAAAAGACGAGAGGACTTTACCGAAGAGGAGTTATCTAAGTTTGGTGACTATTGCATCAATGACGTAGAGTTAACGCACAAATTGTTTTCTAAGATGGCGAGGGGGTTTCCTAAGAAAGAACTTAGGTTAATAGACCTTACTCTACGTATGTTTATAGAACCTATGCTAGATTTAGATGGCATTTGGTTAGAGGGCCACCTCACAGAAACACGCAACCGTAAAGAAAAACTACTAACAGATGCAGGGTGTTCTAAAGAAGATTTAATGAGTAACCTCAAGTTTGCGGAACTGTTGGAAACTTTGGGCGTAGCTCCTCCTAAAAAAATAAGTGCTACCACTGGTAAAGAAACTTTAGCATTGGCTAAGTCTGACGAGGGATTTAAGAAGTTATGTGAGCATCCTAACGAACAAGTACGAGTGTTAGTCAATGCTAGACTAGGTAACAAAAGTACCTTGGAAGAAACAAGAACGCAAAGATTTATTAATATATCTAAACGTGGGTTACTGCCCGTACCTATACGATATTACTCTGCACACACAGGGCGTTGGGGCGGTGATGACAAGATTAACCTACAGAATCTACCTAGCCGTGGGGTCAACGGTAACAAGTTAAAGTGTAGCATTGTACCTCCACGCGGGTATTCTTTGATTGACGCAGATTCAGCACAAATAGAAGCGAGAGTGTTAGCTTGGCTTGCAGGTCAAGATGATTTAACTCAAGCGTTCAGAAATGGCGAAGATGTTTATAAGAAAATGGCTTCACGAATTTATGGAGTTAAAGAAGAAGATGTTACTAAAGACCAAAGGTTCGTGGGAAAGACTACAATCTTAGGTGCAGGGTATGGCATGGGTGCTGTGAAATTTCAAAATCAATTACAAACATTTGGGTTTGATATGGAATTAGAAGAAGCAAGACGTGTTATCACGATATACCGTGAAGCTAACTCTAACATTAGTAAACTATGGCGTGAGGCTCAACACTATTTAGTTAGTTGTTCAAACAATGATGATGTTCCCTTTGGGTTGCCTTGCGTCTTACCCGTAAAAAATAAAGCAATCATTCTACCGTCTGGATTGCAATTACGCTACGAGGATTTAAAATACGAACAGGGCGAAAAAGGTCTTGAGTTTGATTATAAAGTTAGGCGTGGTCGTAACAGGATATACGGTGGAAAAATTATAGAGAACGTATGCCAAGCTATAGCACGTTGCATAATTGGTGAGCAGATGTTGCAAATAGCTAAGAAACATAGGGTCGTTTTGACAGTTCACGATTCTGTGGTATGTTGTGTAAAAGATGAGGACGTAGTGGAAGCTCAAGAATATATCGAAGAGTGTATGCGTTGGACACCCGATTGGGCAAAAGGCTTACCAGTAAATTGTGAAAGTGGAAAAGGCAAATCATATGGGGAGTGTGAATGATATCAAAAGCAGTAAAAAAACTTTGGAAAGGCAAGTATGTTTCTGTACGTGATTATGAGGTGCTAGACGCTATTAATAGTGGAGGTATGTGCATAACACATAATGGGGATAGCATGAAACTTACCCCCGATCAGCTAAAAGATTTAGAATCCCAAGAAAACGTTTTTAAATCTCAATTTAACAATCGTAAATACAGACTTGTAGATATAGTTTGGAAACCACAATATGGGGAGTGTGAATGATGAAAAAGAAACTTTATAACGTGTCGCGTATGTACACGGTTGTTCGAGTAGCCGAGGTGTTGGCTTCAAACGAAGACGAGGCAGAACAGATTGCTAAAGAGGACGGTGATTTGTTCTGGAAAGAGTACGACGGTGATTACATCGAAAGTGTAGATTTTAATGTAGGAGAGTGTGACTAATGGGAATGAGTATAGCCCCTTGGTCATTTAGTAGAATTAAATCCTTTGAGCAATGCCCGAAGCAGTTCTACCATATGAAAGTAGCTAAAGATTACCATGAAAGTGAGACTGAAGCCATGCGATATGGGACGGAAGCTCACCTTGTTGCTGAAGAATATATACGAGATGGGAAACCAGTTCCTTCAAAATTTTCTTACATGAACGAAGTTTTGGAAGCACTTAATCGTAGACGTGGTAACAAGTTAACAGAGATAAAGATGGGGTTGGACGTTAACTTAGAGCCATGTGAGTTTAAAGCTAAAAATGTTTGGTGGCGAGGTATAGCAGACTTAGTTATCTTAGATGGTGAGAAGGCTTGGGTTGTGGATTACAAGACTAGCAAATCAGCTAATTATGCAGATAAAGGACAATTAGAGCTTATGGCTATGGCTACATTTAAACATTTCCCAAATGTAACAAAAGTGTATGCAGGATTATTTTTTGTGATAGCTAAGAAAGTAGTGAAAGAAGTATACAAAAAAGAAGATAGTGATTCACTGTGGGCTAAATGGTTTTTTAAATATGATCGCATGAAAACCGCGTACAAAGAAAACATATGGAA
>VMHT01079121.1_pt1 | contig 12010 bp, 4 predicted proteins | sample 4693611 | NCBI WGS metagenome assembly VMHT01 (sample SAMN12280063, study PRJNA550983) | marine metagenome | isolation source: seawater sampled from same location over 5 years 0.02-0.2 micron viral filtrate | place: USA: collected off the coast of southern California halfway between the port... ...
AGGAGGTAAAGAAACCGCAGCAGGTAGTGGTTGGGGTGGTTACTTATCTTTCTGGACTACATCAGATGGTACAGCCGGTGCGGCGAGTGGTCAGTTTGAACATATGCGTATTACTGCTGATGGCAAGGTTGGTATCGGAACAACAGCTCCAAGTAAAAAATTACACGTTGAAGACTCTTCAGCTTATCAACTCCAAGTAGATGGTGGAAATAATTTTTGGAATGTTGGTGCAGGTTGGTCTGGTTATTATGATGGTTCTTTTTTAATTGCAAATAATACTGGAGATAAACTTGTTATCAGTAGTACAGGAAAGGTTGGTATTGGAACGAATTCTCCAAGTGCAAAATTACACATAGATCAAACTGGAAATACTAGAAACGATGGCTTATTCATTGAAAGAAATGGAAGTACTTACGGATTAAATCTATATGTTAATAGTAGTGGCTATGGTGTTATTGGTGGTAATGGAGGATTTACTCCTGATATAATGAAACTAGATTTTAACCTAGAATATGTGGGAATAGGAGTCGAGCCTAAGGCAAAACTTCATGTAGAAGAATTAGGTATTGATACTACAACTACTACTACTTCTGCAACAACTCAAGTAACACTTGCATCATTAAATAAAACTCATTTTAGAAGCGCTAGGTTTACAATTCAGATTACTAATACTACCGATAGTACTTATCACACAACAGAGATATTAGCAATCCATGATGGTACTACTGCTAATATTACTGAATTTGGTGAAGTTCACACAGGTTCTTCCGTAGAGGCTACATTTGATGCAGCAATTACTTCAGGATTCTTTAGATTACAAGCTACTCCAACATCTACAAATAATATGGTATTTAAAGTAGTTTCATACGCAATCACTGTTTAAGAATATAGACTGTATAAATAGTAATACATAATAACATCACCGTGGAAAGTGAAACGGAGAACATATAAATGGCAACAGACCACAACTTTCGAATAAAGAATGGCCTAGAAGTAGGCGGACAATTAATAGTCAATTCATCAGGGCAACTTGTCGTTGCAGATATTAGTGCAAATCAAAAGTTTCTTGATGATGTAAGATTAAGATTTGGTAATAGCTCAGATTTACAAATCTATCACTCTGGTAATAACTCATACATTACACATAGTAATACTGCTGGATATTTAAGAATATCATCTGGCACCAAAGAATTCTTCTTGCATGGTGATAGAATAGATTTAAGAAGTGATACTGGCAATGAAACAATGCTTCAAGCGTTTCGTAATGGTTCTGTAAAACTTTATTATGATACAGTAGAAAGAGTATCAACAACTTCAGGTGGTGCACAAGTCACAGGTGACTTATCAGTATCTGGCGACCTAAATATTACTGGCGATATCAATTCGGTATCAGTAACAGATTTAGATGTTGTAGATAAAACAATTACTGTAGGTCAAGGTCAATCTGCTTCAAACTCAACTGGTTCAGGATTAAAAATAGCAGGGGCTAATGTAGAGTTTATTTGGGATAATGCAAATACTCAAATGACTCTTAATAAAGATTTTAAATTTACTGCAGATCAAAATTTAAGATTTGGTAATACTTATTTCAATAAAAGTGGGGATAGTAATAATGTTCATTTTTATGCACCTGCTGGTTTCATTCCACATAGTACAACTGTTGGTAATAATGCTAACCTAGGTGCATCAAGCTATAGATGGAATGGTGTATGGAGTAGTACAGGTAATTTTGCAGGTAATGTAGTAGTTAGTGGTGAAATATCAAGTGTGACTGCAATTAGACATGCTAATTCTAATGCGCAAGTTATAGACAATGATAATGATACTTATTTTATAATTAACGACCCTGAAGGTATGAATCGTATTTTGATTGGTGATTCAGGTGACCGTACTACTTCATTTAGAAATAATGTACTTTCATTCCAGTTAGCTGATAGTAGTGAAAGAATGAGAATGACCTCGGATGAATTAAAAATACTAAGTGATGGTTCGGCTGCACTTGGTGCCCAAATAAGATTACAGCATGCAAACAATAATAGTACAGATGTAGTTTCTACTGTAAACTTTGCAAATAATGCTGGTTCTGTAGCCATGATTCAAGGTGGAACTACAGGTGCAAATAATACTGGATATATAAGTTTTCATACTGATGCTGCTGGTACATCATCAGAGAAAATGAGAATAACCACTACTAACACAACAATTAATGGAGATATGGTTGTTGGAGGAGCTGGAAATGGTCAAATTAAGGTTAGACATATTGATGGCAAGAGTAGTGTAAACACTGGTTATGATGCTTTATATTTAAACTATGCCACCACTTCACCAGTAGTAATTGGTCATGGTGGTAGTCAAAGTGACTTACAGTTGAATGGTGTTTTGAGAATAGGCACTACTGCTGTAATAGATTACTCTCGTAATTTATCTAATATAGGAACTATCTCTAGTGGTGCTATCTCAGCAACAGTTAATAACTATCAATTAAGACTGAGAAGAGCAGATAGTGCAGATGATGATTGGAAATTTTATTCATGGGAAACTGGATTAAATATATTTCCCGCCTCAGCATCAACAGTATTCTTTGGTAGAGATGGAGCAACTACAGATGTAGAACTTTGGAATGGTAATTTAAATGTAAAAACTGGTGTTGCTAAAGTTGCTGCTACTGGTACAACCCCTAGTTCTGCCAAACTTCATGTTGGTGCTATAAACAGTACTAGTTCTTCTGCAATTGCACAGTTTGGTGGATTTATAAGAGCTGCTCATTATCTAATTTTACATGATGGCGCAGGCTCAAACAATACTGTACAAATGAGAAATACAGGTGGTCATGTTGATTTAACTCAAGGAGAAGGTTCACATGCAACTCCTGCAACAAGAGTTAATTCAATTGCAAGTCCAGATGGAACAAAAATAATATACCCTAATAATAATAGTAATATAATGATTGGTTCTACATCTACTCCTGCAACAAAACTCCATGTAAACTCGGGTGGTACTAATGTTGTTGCTACATTCCAATCAACCGATGGAATAGCAGGAATTAAATTACAAGATAGTGGAGGTAATGTAGAACTATCTAATTCAGGTAGTGTCTTTAGAGTTCAACCTAGCGGAAGTACTCCTGTTGTTGAGATTAATCCTGCAGACGCACCAGGTTCTATTTTTACTACAAAGAATGTTGGTTTAGGTAACGCATCAACAAACATAAAAGTTGCATATCCAGGCCCAGATGCTCAATGGTCAGCCTCTGGCACATCAACAGGTCAAGTTATTATTGACCTTCCAGGAACATTATCCAATTACGATATGATGTATATGGAAATTGACATATACGAATATAGCGGAGAATCTGCAACAAAACTTATTATCGGTGGTCATAACTGGAACTCAGGTGGTGACAGTAATACAAGTAGTACAATGTGGTATAATGTTGATGTAAGAGTATTAGGAGAATTTTCAAAACCAATTTACTTTGGGTGGAGAAATAACGGAAGTGTTAATAAAAGAGTTATTGTACTCGGTGAGCCTTCTTCTACATGGTCATATGGTACTGTTCACGTATCAAAAGTATCAGGAGCTCAAAGTTTTTACAGTGGTGGTACTGATTGGGCAAGTACGTGGAACGTATCACAAACAACAGGATCAAGTGATTATAATAAGAGTCCTAGTACAGATTTTAATGGTAGTGACCGAAGAGTTTTTAGAGTTCACAGAGCAATACAAGGTCAAAGAATGTATGGTGATACTGACATGCGATCACCTGTTTTCTATGATGTAGATAACACTAATTATAGAATAGATGGCGCAAGTACTTCTAAATTACACACTTTAGAGATAGGACATACAGATTCAACTGTAGGTATATTTAAAGTATATGACACTGGAAATAATGCATTAGAACTTAAATCTACTGGATCTAATGCATTTAGATTTGATATGTTAGGAACTAGTGCTACTGGTCAATTTACATTTAATGATTTTAATGTTGATGTTACAGGTCATATACAGCATTTTTCAACTTTATATTCAAGAGCAAATTTACAAGTATTAAATGCCGCAAGTAATGGCTGGAGTACTTGGGCTACTAGAAATAATAGTACCTTTGATTTATCTGTAGGTGCAATTACTACTAATAATAGTATTTTAGTATCATATTCAGGCAATGATGGTGCGGGTAGAGATGCTGGCTTGAAAATTATGAACGATGGTTCAGATTGGGGTGCTTACATTCGAAAAGCTAGTGGAGCGGCATATGGTCTTAGAATCGATTCTGCAAATGACCATGCTATTTCAGTTTATACTACAGAAGGTGGTGGTACAAGGTCATTTTATGTTCATGGTGGTACTGGTCTTGTTTCTACTCTTTCACACGGAACATCATCAAACTGGAAACAGGCTTACGATAATTATATTACAGGAGTTGGAGTTTCAGGTACATCAACAAAAACTATCACACTAACACAGCGAGATGGTGGAACTATATCTGCTAACTGGAGTGATTTAGATTCTGATTCAAATAATTATGCAGATTCACTATCATTTAGTGCAGGAACTGTTAGAGGTGGAACATCAGGAACAGGTGTATTAACATTAGGTAGAAGTGGTTCACTTTCAGACTTAACTGTTGACTTAGATGGAAGATATCTACAAACACAGTATATGAATAACTGGACAAGAGTAGGTTACGGTAATAGTGGCGCTACTGTTTGGCATAAATTGTGTACTGTTACAATTACGGGTGCATATCAGGATTATAATGTTGGATTCTTCTGGACAGACAGATACGATAGAGGTGAGGCAAGTATTCATATTCATTCTGATAATGATACTACTGCCGATGTATGGGGGGCAAGATTTGTTGGAACAGTAGATAGTAATAGAAAAGCTGCTTCTGATATAATGTATACAAAATCAGGTTCTACAGTAGAAGTATTTGTAAGAACACCTGGTTGGAGAGAGTTTGACTATATTAGAAATGATGCTGTAACAGAAGGAACACCAAGTATTACGTGGTATGATGAATCTACAACAACAGAATATTCATCACAACCTTCAAATGTAACTGCATTTACTGATATGACACCTATATCCCAGAATGGATATAATAATAGTTTTAATGGTAACTTAGCTGATAGAGATAATTCACAGTATTACTTAAACCCTGCCGATACATCAGTAATTAATCAATTAGATGTAGCTACAAATATTAGACATAATGGAGATACTGATACTAAGATTCAGTTTACAGATGGCGAAATAGATTTCTTTGCAAATGGTCAAAATGGATTTATGACAAGTTCTGGCGGATTTGTAGTTAATCCTAATTCTGCTAACTATGATTTCATAGTAAGAGGAGATAATGAATCTAATCTTATTTATGGAGATGCAAGTACAGATAGAGTTGGTATCGGAACAGCTACTCCATCTCAAGATTTAGAGATTTATGGAGCTAGTGCTGGATTATTAGTACATAAAACTGCCAATGATGCTAAACTTATTGCTAAATCAACTACTGCAGCCGGTTGGGTAGAATTCCAATCACCAAACTATTATTCAGGACTGCTTCATGTTATTAGTGGAACAGAACAATGGGCACTTGGTACACTTCAAGGAGAATCACAATATACACTCAGAAGAGGTAGAAGTGGAGCAGTTGTATTAACAGCATTAACAGATGGTAAAGTTGGTATTAATAATAATACTCCACTAAGAAGATTTGTAGTAACCGATTCTGCTGGCGATGCAGGTGATAACTCAGGTATATTATCATTAACTGTTGGAAGTGGTGCTAACACTGATTCAAAACTAGCATTTGGTATTGATTCAGGTCACAGAGGATGGATTCATGTTGTTAAACCAGGAAGTAATGTATATCCATTATTGTTAAATCCTACAGGGTCATCAAATGGTAAAGTTGGTATTGGGTTCTCAGGTTCAAATCCTAGTGCTATGCTGGATGTAGTAGGATATACAGGAACTGCTGTTGTACAAAGCATAAGAAACCCAAATACGAGTTGGAGTCAATACGCATTAACTAGATACGGTACGGAAGGTGCTAATGCAAGATATATGGATTTTGGTTATTATCGTGGGTCAAATGAAGCAACAAGAGGTTTAGTTGTCAAATCGCAAGCAAATGCCACTTTAGTCACTTTCCTAGATAGTGGCAACGTTGGTATCGGAACGAATACTCCAAGTGGTAAGTTAGAAGTAACAGGAGGACTAACGCATTTAAGAGGAGGTCATTCAAGCAGTCATAACGAACAAATTAGGATTGGCCGAACTGACGATTTATATCGTTATCATTCAATCTTTGCAACTAATAATTCTACTGCTTCAATTTTAGATTTTAGATTACATGATGGTGGTTCTTCTATTGCACAAACATCAGTTTTATCACTTCTTCAAAATCTTTCAAGTACAGGCGATATGGGAACACTTATTAATAACGGTACTAGACTTGGCTTTGATGAAAGTGGTACGCGATCATGGACAATGAAGGCGACTGGCGGTGGACTTAATATTTATAGTGGAGACGGTGCAGGGCACTTTCAAAGTACTGTAAGTGGCGGAGTTAGAGCACCAATTTATTATGATACTAATAATACCTCTAATTTCTTAGATATTTCTAATGGTACTGTTGCGGCTAACCTTTACGGAACTATTAAAACACAAGCTACACATGCTGATGGTAATTTAGTTTTATACTATACTGGTAGTAACGATACAAATACAGGTGTTCTAACTGCTTGGATATCAGAGCCTGGAATGACATATAGTGACGGCGGAATTGGAAATAACGTAAATACGCAAGGCCCTTATTATGGTAGAGAAGTAAATTCTGGTTATGGTGTATATGCTAGGTTTAGAAAGAGTAATGGATACTTTGAAACATGGAATACAACTGGAAATAGATACACAAATGGTGGCCAGGGAACAAGACGTTTTTGGGTTGACGATAATGGTAATTCATTTGCACAGACTTCTTTCCGTGCTCCAATATTTTATGATAGTGGTGATACATCCTATTATGTACACCCTGGTGATACAACATTAAGTGGTAAGTTCCGTCAAACAGTAATTATCGGAGATGGAACTCAGTTAAATAGTAACGATGGTAGTTGGGGTGCAAGATTAAATCTAACAGATAGTGTTCATTCTAAAATAGAAATTGGTCAAGATAATAATTCAATGCGATCACACTGGTATGCTCATACCGGACAAGATTCAATTAAATTTGGTACTTATTCAAATCATGATGTTGAATTCCAAAGAAATAATACTACAGTATTAGAACTAGCTGCTAATGACAGAGTTAAAATAAATCCAGGAACTACAGATTATACTAGTCATAGTAATGTTGATCAACATATACTTAGTTTACAAACAGACTATAACGCAGCTGGTGACCAAAACTTTCACTTTGTAAATCATAATGGTAATTGGATAGATGGAGCATCGGGCGGTGATACTGCATACGGCTTAATGTGGGGATACCAAAACCTAGTCAGGGCAGGTATTCACTATGACCATAGAGGACAAGAAAAGTTTGATTTCTATAGTAGTTATGGAGAAATAAGATTTAGAACTCCTGCAGGTGTAAATGGAAATATAAGTCCTATTGGTTCTGAAACTACAATGCCAGCTAGATTAACAATTGGTGTGGGTGGTGCAGTAACAGCATCTAATGATATGAGAGCTCCTATCTTTTATGATAGTGTTACTACAAGTAGATACATTGACCCCGGCAGTTTATCATACCTTCACTCATTAAGTATTAACGATAGTGATTTAACAGTACATGAAAATACTCATCTTGCAAAACAGGGTAATGGTCATGGAGTATTTTTACACTATAATACATCAAATTCTTATAGAGGATACTTAGATTGGAGAACTATTCAGTTTGGTAATAATGGTGCAAATAATGTACTCTTTGGAAACACCTCTGCAAATGGTTATGGAAGATTCTTTACAAATGCTACTGCGATAGACCAAACTGGAGGAACTTCAGGTAATCTCACTATGACGATGGCTGCCAATGGTGATGTAACAAGTCATTATAATCATCGTGCACCAATTTATTATGATAGTAATGATTCAAACTATTATGCTAATCCTGCCGGTACTAGTAAACTTAGAGAATTAACTGCTAACGGTCATGCAACTAACTATGCTACTTCTGAATCTTGGACTGTTAGTACAGATGCACATCAAGTCGGTCACTACGGTGGAGACTTTACTAAAAATGGTGATGGTAATTTAGTAGAATGGGACGAAGCTCCTAATTTAGGTAATAATCCAGGCAGAGGAAAGATTTGGAAGTCACGAAACAACGACTCTGCAAACAATGACGATGGCGGTTGGAATAAGAATATATCAGGTCTTGATGTTAATAAATCATATATGAGTGTTGTTTATGTAAGAAGAGCTTCCTCATCAGTTAATGGTAGTTTTTATCATGGATGTCAAGGTAATGCTACAAATACTCACAACTTAAATGGTACTGGTAATAGTAATCCGTACTTTAGCTCATTCGGTATCGGCACTTTAGATACAAACGAATGGTATGTTTCAGTAGGAATTATTCAAGCTGCAAATGATAGTAATACTAATAACTGGACAATAGGGGGTTTATGGAAGCTTGAGACAGGAGCACGTCAAGTTGGTTATACAACCTATAAAATGGGGCCCAGTGGAAACGGAACACAAACTCACAGAACTTATTTATATTATTCAACTGATTCAAGTGCTGCACTAGACTGGTATGCTCCTGGATTTTATGAAATAAATGGTAGTGAACCTTCAATTGAAGACCTTCTAGGAAGACCAAAGGACAGTGTAGACCGTTTAACAGTTGCAGATGATATGCGAGCTCCTATCTACTACGATACTGGGGACACTGCTTATTATACAGATCCACATTCTACATCAAAGATGAATAGAATAATATCTGCTGGATTATACGGAACAGGTCATGGTAGTTCGATATTACCTATTTGGCAGTATAATGCAGGTAATCCAGGTTACGGCATTGGTTATCATGAAAGCTCTCCTGATGTTTTAAGATTTGATGTTTCAGGTAACTTAATGAGTGGAACAGCAGACCTTGAATTAAGACCAAATGAATTAAAAGTAAATAATAATGTAGTATTGACTACTGCATCTACTATTGATGCTGATACATTAGATGGACTAAATTCAAAAGGTGTAGGAAGTGGTACAGGAGCGAGTCAAGTTCTTACTTCAAATACAAATAGCTATTTTGTACATCAAAATTGGATAGACATAGGTGCAAGTGGTATCTATTCAACATCTACAAACGGTGCTCACTTTAAACCTAATAATATAACAAGTTATGGTACGTGGGCCACAGGCGGTGCAAGAAATGGTTATGATGGTATTGTGTTTGATGGCGGTGGTGACGTTGCACTTATGTTTGACTCCGGGGGTAATGGAGGGCATTATCGTCAAAGCGGCGTTGGCTGGATGACATATTTTCATCAGGGCAATGATTGTTTAGGGGTCTGTGATTCTACTACTTCTTCAACCTACGGTCTTTATGTAACAGGACAAATTTATTCTACTAGTAATATTACTGCTTACTCTGATAGACGAGTAAAAGAAAATATAATACCTATTGATAATGCACTTGAAAAAGTAAATAAACTAGAAGGTGTATACTATAACAGAATTGATGATGAAGATAAAACAAAAGAAATTGGTTTTATTGCTCAAGAAGTAAATGAGGTTGCACCAGAATTAGTAACTTATGCAGAAGATGTTGACCAATACGGAGTGAAGTATGGAAATACTACTGCACTTCTTGTTGAGGCAGTAAAAGAATTAACACAACAAGTAAAAGACTTGAAACAAGAAATAGAGGAAATAAAAAATGTCAAGTAAAACAGTAACACATATAGCATGGCACCCTGATAGAACAGTACCGACTGAAACACCTGCTACCATGCAAGTAGATTATAGTGATGGTTCACAGGACATCTTAGTTGCAGGAGCAGATGTTTCAAGTAAACTACAACTAGTACAAGATGCATACAATGCAGTATTTTAAAAGATAAGAACAACTTAAAAATAAATACTTATAAATAGTATAGTAATATAAACACCTTGAAGGAGGACACATAATGGCAATTACATATACCTGGGCAGTTACAGGATTAAAAAAGAAAACTGAAGGCAGTAATACAGATGCTGTTGTTCAAACATATTGGACAAAAACTGGTACAGATGATAATGATAATGTAGGAGTATTCTCAGGCGCTACACCATTTACATCAGCTGATGCAGATCCATTTGTTGCATTTGCAGATTTAACAGAGGCAAAGGTATTAACATGGATTAAAGCAGTAGCAAATGATGGTGGTTCATACGAAGCTCATATTAATGCACAAATTCAAAAACAAATTGATGAAGCTATATCACCTGTTGTTGAAGCAGATATGCCTTGGGTAGAAGAAGAAAGCGGAGACTAAAAATGGCTAAACCTAACAGTAGAGAAACATTAAAAGATTATTGTCTACGTGCGTTGGGTGCTCCAGTAATAGAAATAAATGTAGATGATGACCAACTGGAAGATAGAGTAGATGAGGCTTTACAGTTTTATCAACACTATCATACAGATGCAATTGAAAAGGTATTTTTGAAACATAAAATCACTGGTAGTAAATTAAACTTAAGTGCTGCAGTAGGTGGAAATTTTCAAGAAGGCGAAACTATTACGGGAAATGCATCAGGCGCTACTGCAGTAGTTCATAAAGATACTGCAGCAAACTATATAGTTTATACAGTACTTACCCATGATGATGAAATACCCTTTCAGTCGGAAGTCATAACAGGTACTAATAGTGGAGCAACAGCTACTATATCTAGTATTGTAAAGGGTGATATGGAAAATGAATATATTCCTATTCCTGATGCAGTAACAGATGTAATTAGATTATTCCCTATTAATGATGCATTTACAAGTAATAACTTATTTGATATTAAGTATCAGATGCATTTAAATGATATGTTTAGTTTAGGTTATATGGGTTCTCTATTAGAATACTCTATGGCTCAACAATATCTTTCAACATTAGATTTAGTTATTGATTCAGAAAATAAATTTACTTCTTTTGATAGACATAGAAATCAATTAAGAGTTGATATGAAGTGGGGAGAAGAAGTAGTTATAGATAATTATCTAGTGGTAGAAGCATATCGTATTATAGACCCAGAAACATTTACAGATATCTATAATGACCATTACCTTAAAAAATATCTAACTGCGATTATTAAGAAGCAGTGGGGGTCTAATTTACTTAAATTCGAAGGTATGCAAATGCCAGGTGGGGTTCAGTTTAATGGTCGTCAATTATTTGATGATGCTTTAGCAGAGATAGAAAAATTAGAAGAAGAAGTCAGATTGAATTGGGAACAGCCAATCGATTTCTATATGGGATAATACATGCCACGTAACGTATATTTTAGTCAAGCAGTTCGTTCAGAACAAAACCTCTATGAGGATTTGGTAATTGAATCACTAAAAATCTTTGGTCAAGATGTATATTATATACCTAGAACCTTAGTAAACCGTGATGATATTCTAAACGAAGACCCTTCATCAAGATTTGATGATGCATATTTAGTAGAAGCATACATTGAGAATGTAGAAGGCTTTGAGGGAACTGGTGACTTATACTCTAAGTTTGGATTAGAAATTCGTGATGAAGCATCCTTTGTTATATCAAGAAAGTCTTGGAATCATTCAGTAGGATTAAATGAAGCTCAGTTAAAGCCGCAAGAAGGTGACTTACTCTTCTTACCTATGACCAATTCTTTCTTTGAAATATCTCATGTGGAAGATGATAAGCCGTTTTACCAATTATCTAACCTACCTGTTTATAAACTTACATGTGCTCTCTTTGAGTATTCTGATGAAGAATTTGAAACAGGAGTTGGTGTAATAGATGATACTACTGGTGCAGAAGCTTATCAGATTGCAATA
>VMHT01096780.1_pt1 | contig 12009 bp, 14 predicted proteins | sample 4693611 | NCBI WGS metagenome assembly VMHT01 (sample SAMN12280063, study PRJNA550983) | marine metagenome | isolation source: seawater sampled from same location over 5 years 0.02-0.2 micron viral filtrate | place: USA: collected off the coast of southern California halfway between the port... ...
CTTCTCTTGTTTTAAGGGCATCTTTTATTTCTGCCACTTCTGCTTTTACCTTACTCTGTTGCTCAGTAAAGTCTGTAATCATTTCGTCAATAGTCATTCTGTTGGTTCCTCAGCGGGTTGAATTTTAGATTCGGCACCCAATACAGCGGTGCGTATAATGTCAAGTGCTTCACAAGCACCTTCTAGACGGTTCACTTTAGTGCGAGCGTCATTAAGATCTGTTAGATCAATCCTAGTCATGAGACTAGAGTTCTTCTCTAACTCTTCTTCTTTTTCCCTAACGTCTTCTCTTGCTGCTACAAGTTGAGCAACAAAATCTTCCCAGACTAGATCAAATGTCCATTCTTTTGTTTCGGGGGTTTCAGTAGTAGTCGGTTCAGACATAAAATTTTACTTCATCTTGTACATCACTCCTTGCGAGAGTGAATGGTGTGGCAAGGTATGGACGTGTGTCATACTTCATGTCAGCGAACTGACCATCAGCATAAACGTACTGCATAAAGGCATTGATATGTTCGTTACCTGTATACTTTTCTCTCCAATGTGGAATAGTTCCTGTATATATTACCACATCTCCTGGTTCTAAGTCAACTGATAGGGTTTGTCCCATCCATTCAAAATTTAGATCCCATTTGACATCTCTAGCGATAGACAGGTTAACTGCTATCTCTGAAGATCTTCTGTCAGTGTGCTTTTCAAGTTCACTTCCTTCAGTATATATGCGTCCATAAGAGTAGGTAGATTCAACCTCTGCCTTGAGAATCCTTTCCACTTCTGGTTTTAATTTGATACTCATTGCCTCAAAACATAGAGGTGAATACCAAGAGAAACAACCAGGTGTAGTAGGGTCACGATACCCTTCATTACTACCCATCGCAAGTAGGGCATCCCTCATTAATCTAAACTCAGAATACAAATGATCAACGACTGGTATAGGAACTGCTTCCTTCCAGACCTTGATTATCGGTTTATATTTTGTAGTTACGTCTGTCATAAAACTCAGTGTTTAATACAGTAGGACAACATGGAATACTCATAGACAAGCGTTCCTCTTGAGGCATTGCTTGATGATAAGCTCTGTCAGGTATATAGAGAAGATCGCCAGGTTTTAATATCCCTTCCCATTCAACTTCCATTATATCATAGTTTATTGGTTTGTCATTCTTACACTCTAGTAGAGATGTCTGTTTATTTTTAAATACTCTCCATGGTGTCTGTCCAAGAGTTTGTATAATAAAATTAGAGAAGTGATCACAGTGTGTTTTGAATGAAGGTGACTCACCTTTTCCACCATACACATGTATATCTACATTGACATCTAGAGATCTTTCTATTTCTATACACATGTCTTGTACCTTTCTATTGAGTTTACTGTACCCTATAATTACAAAACTTTCTCCATTCTTTATGTGGTTATATATTGTCATCTTATCCTGACATGGTACAGGAGACCAGAATGGTTTGAAATCTCTAAGAGGTTTCTTATCTCCATTAGCATCTATCAATTCCCAATAGAGATCATCACGTGCTAAACACGCTTCAACATATTTCCACGATAGGTATTCCTGTGGGTTGTCTAGAAACTGCGGGATGTAAACTACTCCATCATCGCAGTATAGATTACGCGACGCGAAGAAACGGCTTAACACTTGCTGGTTGGTGACGGTTGACGATGTTGATAGTTATAGCGATCCTTGCGTCATGATGCTGAGGACACGAGCTAGCATGATAGTGCTTACCATCAAAAACGAAAAGCTTATTCTTTTCGGGACTGCATTGATATTTGATATTATATTTCTCCGATTCCTCTTTCTCCTCGAATACGACTGTCGGACCGTCTGATTCATTGACATAGTATAAACATGTAAAGTGATCTACACCTGATGACTCTGGAAAGTCAACGTGTGGTTGGTTGTGTAAGAAGTGTTCTTCTCTAAATGTAGGAAAATTTAATCCACATCTAAGTCTAGACAGATACCATTGATCATAAGGAAGACCAAGAGCATCAATGATATAATGATAGAAGAAACTAAAGTCTCCATACCATGTACTCATCGTACCATCTCTGTAAGGAGTATGATGTAAACCTGGTTGACTCCTGTAAAACTCAGGAACCTCTGATCTATCTTTGGGTGATACTGTGACATCATCCAACCAGAACCAAGGGAACTCATTAGATGTCATCTTATCATGTAACTCGTTTGCTAACGAGGTAGGTAAAAAGTTTTGAAACTCTCTCATCGTATATTGAATGATATTGATACTCTATCTTTGTCAGATAGATTCGCTTTCACGTGGTGATCTAACCATGCTGGAAAGATTAGCAGTCTATTTTTCTTAGGTGGATAACAGTACTCTGCGTTACTATATCTAGTCATGTCTGGGGCGACTGTTCCCAGAGCATAACCATTTTGTCTTGTAAAACATATATCACCTGACTTGTCAGGATCAGTAATATAAAACACACCAGAGAGTCTAGCTTCTGGATGGACATGTACTTGGTTGTATGAATACTTTGGATTTATATTAATCCATAGATTTTCAACCCAACGATCTCCTTTAGGTATGCCTATATCCTTGGCTATGTTGTGTGACTCTTTGACAAGGTATAGCACAAGTTCTGCTAATGGTGTGTCACCAAATTCTCTATAGTCATTTGATTGCCACCCACCGATATTAGATATAGTTCTTCCCTTGTCTTTCTTCATCTCTTCATAGCACCAGTATTCTATACTGGATACATCAAGATCTAAATCAAAACCCCATATAGGTGTAGGAAATATTTCATCTAGAAACATTAAAACTGTACTTCTTGAGTGTTGAAGACTCTTGCTAAAGATTTATATTTAAACCCAAAAGCATGAGACCATCTCCATTGTACACTATCATCTATGAAAGGGCAATGAGGTGTGTTACCATTATAAATTGTCATCGTTCCATATTTACATGGAGCTTGTTCTATTTTTCTGAATCCCCAGTGAAATGCTTTATCTCTAGTGAGGTTTTGGAATCCTTGGGTATGATTTTTTCCGTCTCCAACCCAACTATGCCATTCTGTATACCGTTGGTGACGTGAATCGAGTTGGAAATCGAACCGTCCTTCATCAATCGCTCCTTTAAAGTCATAGAGGTTCGTTCCTGTTTCTTCTTCTTCATGTTGTGACAACCATAAATTTGCTATCCACCCTTCATCGTGAGGAAAGTCTACGTGAGGTATACAAGAATTAACTAGAGGACGACAGTCTTCTTTAACATATATATTACCCCACTCTGATAATCTTTCATCTATAAGTTGTAGCTCAGGTCCTTGATGAAAGTATTCTCTTAATACAAACTCTCTAACTGCCTCACATATAGGTGCTGTGATCCAATAAGGTAAGTGAAAAACTTTAAAAGGATTGTGATCCCAGTCATCATCAGCATTGTTATTATCTACAATGGGATAGCACTGTGCCATCTCTTTCAATAGATCTAACCCACCTTCTTTAAATATATTATCAACTAACCAAAACTTTTGGTGCTTCTTAAATTCCCATTCAGATACAGGAAGCAAGATAGGGTATGTTTCTTGATATACTCTCTTTGATATTGGTAACGTCTTAAAATCAATCATATCCATAAAAATTAAATGACATAGCTATACGAGGTCCTACGGTGCTAGGATCAACTCTATGTCTTACCCATGATGGGAAGATGACATACTCGTATTGTTCAGCACGAAATTCAGTTGCTATAGTATGTATCCCCTTCATCATAGCGTATGGTTGATTACGTAGGATGTAATCATTTGGGTTACAGAATTTTATATTGCTAGACCCTTTAGGTTTTCTAAAATAATATACACAGGATACTTGACAGTTACCATTCCATCCATCATTGTGACTGTGTTCTATTGTACTATCACCTGCGAAGTGTTTGTTTGCCCATCCATCTCTACATCTTATATCTGCCATCTTCTTATATCCTAACGTATATACCCAGTATTCTTTCACAGCAAATGATAGAGGTTTCATCAACCACTTGAGTGATTCCTTTTCATGTATCCTCATCTCTTCAGGACCTGTAGAGAGACCTGTCTCTCCATCAAAATCACCTAACTTCTTACCAATCCATATACGATTAAGCATGTCATCAGTAGAAGCTTCCTCATATTCATTTGGTATAATTCTACCCTTAACTACAGGGACAGAAAATAAAGGTATTGATTCATCCATTCCAATACTTCTTCAAAATTTTATTAGTTTTAATTTGTCTCTGAGTTGTATTTACATTCTCAGGGAACTCATTGTACGCAGTAAACATAAACTCTTCTTCAAGTTTATAATCTGTAGGTCCTGCTACGTCAATAGACATGTCAAGATCCTCTAGCATTTTACGTGACATAGGGACATAACAACAGAGAGGTGTTCCTGCTCTGACTGTTACATCACCTTCCATCACGTGCCAGAAGAGTTGGACATTGACTTCATAAGCAGTACGTGGATCGAGAACACCAGATACTGCTGAGAAGCGAGTTTCATTAACGAAAGGTACTTTTGTTTGGAGAAATACGACATCATCATCTGCCTGTACACGCCAAGTAGTATTAATTTTTACTACCTGATCTATTGTTGTATCCTTGCTAGAATCCATCAACCATTTGGTTACATCAGTTTCATGTAATACAACATATTCTGATGCTGGAGGATTGAAAGGAGTTGTTGTGAACAGTATTGTATGTCCATCTCCATTGGTGTGAACTTTAAAGTCAGCAGGAGCATATACAATATAACCTGTCCTCATAATAGAATTTATAGCTGGACAACGACCTATAGAATTAGGGAAGTGCTGTTCACCTTGAAACAATTTATTTACAGGGCACTTACTCAATCTATCTCTATAGTCTCCTCTCTCATCTTTCACCCACTTCCTATCAAGTTCTGCTGCCTTTGTAATAGGATGTAATGTATGTACAGCAGGGTGTAAACTAAAGAACCTTGCTCTTGGTTTTTTATTTCTAAACATAAATGTATTTCTTCAAATACTCATAGTGAGTAGGTTGCTTCTTTAAGTATCTTAGCACAGTTTTTCGATAATGGAAATGTCTATCTTTTGCTTCTTTCAAATAAGCTAAACTAAACTCTCCTCTTGCCATCTTATGTTTGTAATCTGTCTTGGTGATAGGATGGTATCCTAAACCAGCAGCAATATATGGTAAACCACCTAGATCCTTGGGAGCATTGGCAATATTCCAACAGTGTATAAACTCTTGATATAACCTAGGAGACCTGACTACTTTATCAAACATTTCATCATAGGTGAGAGGTGACTTATTACTAAAGTTTCTCCAGTATGGAGTATCAATCCTAGGAGAGAGGTAGTAATGCATCTCTACAAACTCCTTCATAGCTTCTAATTCATATGATACAGCATGGTTGTATCCGTCCACATCTATCTGTGTGATATGTCCATCTCTACGTTCAAAGGTATCTATTAATCTGAGGATATTCTCATGTGTAGTGAACAGACCTGTAGATTCTAGTGGTTCTAGGAATCCATATGATAGACCTATACCTATTACATTCTGAACCCACCCAAGTCTTCTCTTACCATGTTTAAATTTTATATGTTCTACATCACGAGCACCTGTATGCTTTCTAAACTCTGCCTCTGCTATACCTGGTAAACAGAAGTCACTAGAGTATACATATCCCTTTCCTATACTATTCCATAGAGGTATAGTCCAACACCATCCATTATCAAGAGCGTAACCATCTGTCTGGTTCGTCATCTCTTTGTTCTTATCTGTATAAGGTATGTGTGATACTACAGCAGAATCATTTGGTAGATTTGGGAAAGGTATAAAGTCCTGTCCCATCTTGCTCTCTAATAGAACAGAACTAAAACCAGTACAATCTATGAAATAATCTGCTTTATGATGTACACCTTCAGCGTCAACGAGGGATTTTATATTACACTCCTCATCATATAACGCATTTATTATCTTTGCCTTTGTATGCTGTACTGTCTGACATATATTATCTCTCAACCACCCACCAAATAATGTAGCATCAAAGTGATACGCAGCATTCCAATCCTTATTAAAATTACGAACATATGAATTATCATTGACTATCGTATTAGTACTTGCTAGGTAACTGATGGGATTATAGAACTCACAATATGTCTGGTCAGGAAATAGATCAGGGTATGTATGATGTAGATAATACCATGTCAGGAAATCACCATTAGAGTAATCAACCTCACCAAAGGGATATTGGAATACATCAGTACTATCACCGTTTTTCCAGTTAGAAAATTGTATGGATACTTTATATGTCGCATTACATTCTTTCATCCAATCTCGATCTTTCAGGTCTAGGCACTCTAGAAACCTATTGAAATGACCAAGAGTAGATTCTCCCACACTAAGAGGTTTAGTGTCAGGATCTTCTATCAGTTGTATTGTATATTGTGGAAATCTTTTAGTGAAAGCAGCAGCGGTCATCCATCCCGATGATCCACCTCCGAGTATACAGATCTTCATCCGTGTAATGTATAGTGAAAGTCTACACCAGCTACGTCTTCATAATAGAATTGTTCTGGAGTTGGGAACTGATCAATCATTTGATTTATAGTCGGGTCAAGTTCATATCCAGATTCTAGCACTTTAAATGATGATGTGTCAATGTTCCCTCTCTTTTCCATGTAATCTATAGTCCATGGTGTAGTAGGAGTATGCATATGTCCCGCACAGATATAAGCATTACCAGCTAGTTGTTGGAATTGGAAGTTCTGTATCTCATCCATCTTTAATGGGAAGTCATCTATTGGATAACCACCATGTGTACCTCTCTCATCCTCTGCCTGATCATCCATGTAATTGATATCATTCGTAATGTGTTGCCAGTAAGGAGTGTTCTCTTTTGTAGTCATCATGAAATGGTTACCCACAAAGTGAGCAAACTGACTCATATGCTTACGACATCTACGATTGAACTGTGCTCTGATAAGAGTATTGTACTTACCATCATGCATTGATAAAGCATCTGCTAAGAATACAGCAAAGTTATGTACACTCAGTAAACCATTAGATTCTAAGGGTTCAATGAATCCTGCTGACAGTCCTACACCTACAACGTTCTTAGTCCAGACTTTCTTAGCTACACCATTTCTCCACTCTATTAAACGTGGTTCAGATAGTAGAGGTCTGTCTCCCAAGTACTCTTTAAATTCTTTTAACGCATCTTCTTCTGATATAAACTTATCACAGAAATTATATCCTGTACCTATTCTAGAAGTCAGTGGAGCATGCCATACCCAACCATTGTCTAGTGCTGTACACACTGTATGATTGGTCATCTCTGTTTTCTTATCAGTATATCCTGTCTTAACTGCCCATGCTTTGTTATTGATAAGGAAGGGGAAGTCATCCCATTCTATACCCATGAACTCACCAAGGAGTAAAGATTTAAAACCAGTACAATCTACATATAAGTCAGCAAGGTATATGTCTTTCTCTCCTACAATGCTTACTATATTACCTTGAGGATCTTTAATACAATCTTTAATGTCATCTGTTATATGCTCTACACCACGTGGTATACAAAACTCTCTCTTAAGATAGTTGGCAAATTTAATTGCGTCTAAATGATAACCTGCGTTCTTATATGATTTGAATGATTCAAAGTCATCTATTACAACTTTATTCTCTGCTATGATTCTCCAGTATGGTGTCATCCATTCAGCAAAAGACTTTTCTGGATTACCATTGGTAGCATGATAATGAAAGAACCATTCTAATACATCACAATTACTATTAGAGGGAGCACCACCATCAAAGAAGGGATAGTGAAAATCACCATACTCACTAAAGTTTTTGAACAGAACACTATACTTATAGGTTGCCTCGCACTCGTCCATCCAGTTGTCTGGTAGATTTAATTCAAGTGTCCAGTCACGAAAAAATTGAGTCGTAGACTCACCCACACCAATAGTAGGTATATTCTCAGACTCAATCAGAGTTATCTTCTTTTTTGGGAATGATTTAATCAGAGTAGCAGCGGTCATCCATCCTGCGGTACCGCCACCGACTATACAAATTGATTCAGATTTCATAATGTAAGGTTTTGTTTATCCAGTATACACGGGTTTTCCTGTTACGGGGTCTGGTCCCCATCCTGCGTCATATGTTGTCGCATTCTTGAATGTAGTGACCTTCTGTCTTTTTTCAGCAGGTAGACCATTCCATGCGGGTGCCTCTTCAGTACCCATTTCAAATTCTTTTTTTCCGTTATAGAAGGTTGCATCAGCATCAGCAGTAGCTTGATTGACAATGCTTGCTTTGACAGAAGCTACGTGATCTCTCCACGTAGTTGTACCATTAACTTGATCGTGATACATCATATCGAGTTGGTCTTCTATGTTACCATACTCAACTTTTCTTTTCATCTGTTGGTTTCTTTCCAGTCTGTTAGCACTGTCAAAAAACTCTCCATTAGAAAGTACCCATAGGTTTGTGACTGCATCATCGTCACATGTTACCCATTTGATTGGGGCATCATCCCCTTGATAGACCTCGAATTCTTCACCAGGTTCTACCACATCGGTGATGAATCCACGATAGTCTACTAAACAACTTTTAGCCATTTTTAGTTTACCTGTTAATCCTATTTAGACAAATTCCATAATGATAACCGCACCAGCCATACCATTTGCTCCCTGATAGGAACGCTGATATCCTGATGTACCACCCGCACCACGGGCAGCTTTCAACTGGTTTGATCTCGTACCTTGAGACCAGTTACCATGAGCACTCATAGTTCCACATCCAAAGAATGATCCTCCACCGTGCCCCATATAGTTCATGTGACCTATGCCACCTCCACCATATACGTTAAGGTTTCCACCTGATCCGACTCCACCAAGTCCTCCACAGTGTTGGTATGATTGGTTTGCACCAAGTCCACCACTAGCAGAACAATAGTTACCGAATGAGGATGTGCTTCCCCCGCCACCATTTCCAGAGTAGTAAGTACCACTTCCAGAACCGCTTCCTACTGTACAGTATACACTAGAAACACCTCGAACGTCAATGACCTCCTCAGCATATCCACCAGCAGCACCTGACTCAGAGTGTCCTGAACCACCGCCACCACCGCCTACAACACGTACAATGATACGGTTGATACCTTCTGGTCTACTCCACGTACCACTACTAAAAAATGTTTGTATACTGTTTGGACCTATGTGTTTAAATTCTGCGTCTGTATTATTACTGACTAGATACTTACCATCTTGTCCAACAGGATCAGGAGGTATAGAAGAGCTATTCAGTATAGTACCGCCCAAAGATAGATTGTATCCTTCAGCAATTAATATAGATTGTCCCGACGCTGCGTCGAGTTCATTTGTATAAACGTTTGACATAGTTATCTAAAGTTCCAGACACATACAACACCTGCCATACCACGAGCACCTCTACGAGATGTATGATAACCAGGAGATCCACCGCTACCTAGAGCAGCTCTGTATTGATGATTATAAGCATAGTGACCACCACGAGGATGTCCTGTTGCTCCTGCTCCTCCAAAGAAGGAACCACCACCAGGATAACCAGACCAATATTCGTGACCTGATCCTCCACCACCATATATATTCAGATTTCCACCAGACCCTACGCCAGGTAGTCCTCCACAGTGCTGATAGTTACGGTTAGCACCGTTACCACCACTAGCAGACATATAGTTACCAAAAGATGTAGTACCACCATTCGCAGCACCACCAGAGTAGTATGTACCACCCCATGATCCAGGTTGTCCTATAGTAACAGATATAGATGATACACCTGTTACGTCAATAATTTCTTCAGCATATCCACCAGCTCCACCTGCCTCTCCAACACCTGATCCTGCTCCACCAGCACCACAGATTCTAACAATAATTCTTTTAACTCCAGTAGGTCTTGACCATGTACCATTAGATGTCCATACAGACATAGAGACAGCACCATGATCTTCCCAGTTACGAGATGATCCATTACTTACAAGAATCTTACCGTTCTGTCCACTAGGTGATGGCATAACACTACTAGAGTCTAGGTTTTTACTTCCTAGTCTTAGTGTATAACCTGATTGAATTGTTACGTTTGACCCTGATTGAGGTCTCAGTTCGTTTACCTTTAGTATACTCATTATTTAAACTCCCAAACTACAACCATACCATTTTTACCTTGCGGTCCTAAGTACGATCTAAACCATCCATTAGCACCACCTGAACCAGGTGCACAACGATCTTGATGGTTCCTAGAATAATCTCCTCCACGGGGATGTCCTCTAGCCGCACATCCACCAAAGAAAGAATACCCTCCAGCACCATTATATCTTCCGTGTGCTGCTCCACCGCCACCGTACATATTAACATCTCCACCACTTCCAATACCGCCAAGTCCACCTGCGTGTTGATAGGTTTGGTTGGCACCATCTCCTCCAGATGCTGACAAGAAAGTACCGAACGATGTCGAAGAACCTTGTCCAGATCTTCCAGAATAATATGTACCACTTCCACCTGTTCCAATATTAACTGAAACTGTAGATATTCCACTAACATTGATTATCTTCTCACTAAATCCACCAGCTCCACCTGACTCAGCATGACCTGACCCACCTCCTCCAGCTGCTACTAGACGAACCATGATCTGATTCACACCTGTTGCTTTTGTATATGTTCCTGATGATTGAAAAACTTGTAAATTTGTAGCACCGTAAGTATCGTATTGGATAGACTCTCCATTACTACCTACTGCTTTATTTGTCTGTCCTGACGCTGAAGGTAGAACAGAGTTTTCTCCAATAGTCTTTCCTCCCAATGACAACTTTGTTGTCGATGGAATTGTTATTACTGAACCTGAGTATGCTCTCAGGTTATTAACTAAAAGTCTAGACATGTTTTAAATAATTACCCAACTACCGCCTGATGCGATTTGAATTGTATACCCGTTATTAACTGTTAAAGGACCAGCAGTGAAACATGAGTCACCATTATTTATAGTGATACTCTCAGAGATACTTTGACGGTTTCTCTTAATGATACCGTAAGTATCTATCCAAGTTTTGTCTCCATTAGCACGGAGGACAACCGATCTTTGACCACTTGATAGTCCAACAGAATCACTGTCAATATTTAGACCATTGTCTCCAGAAACTTGTACCCTGTAAGAGGTCTGAGTGTTGTTACCACTTGGTTCGTGGAAGTGCCACTGACCACCATCACTAACAGAAGTGATAGAGTAATCACCATCGTTTCTAAAGAAGAACTGGTCTCCAGTCTTAAAGTATGTATGTGAGTTGTTAGAGAAGAAGAATCTTTGCTGACCACCATTGTCAGAGATCCATGTGTTAACTACGTTACTTAAGTAAGGTAGTCCAGATGCTTGGAATCCATCAAGTAGATCTGCGTTCAAGTTAGAAACTACAGTATTTGAATCAACTTGTAATGGTGCTGTACCTTGTGCTACACGTGATCTAATCTGTCCAAAGAAGTGTACAGTAGGATCATCATAGCGATACTTCATAACACGAGAGTCAGTACCGTTATTTCTTCTGTAGAATGTGATATCATCAGCAGACTCAGAACCGAACGAAGCAGGTGAGTTGTCACCATTGTAAGCAATACCACCACCATAGGATATTGATTGTCCAACGAATAAGTAACCTGTACCTTGGTTGGAACCATATGCTTCAAAACCAGCTTGATATGAATCACCAGCTAACGCTCTAACATATGTGTTAGCACTTCTACCTGATGTTCCGAATATTGCGTCTTGAGTACTCTGTAGTGATACACCAGGATTAGAATCTCCAATACCTATACGTCCGTTACGGAAGTATACATTGTTGTATGATAGGTATGTTCCATTATAACCGAAGTCATTACTGTCATTACCAAATCTAATGTAACCAACGTTACCATTTTGCTTACCCTTCAAGGATAAGACGTTAGTAGTTGCCTTACCTAAGAAGATACCGTTGC
>VMHT01086448.1_pt1 | contig 12006 bp, 6 predicted proteins | sample 4693611 | NCBI WGS metagenome assembly VMHT01 (sample SAMN12280063, study PRJNA550983) | marine metagenome | isolation source: seawater sampled from same location over 5 years 0.02-0.2 micron viral filtrate | place: USA: collected off the coast of southern California halfway between the port... ...
CAGAGGTTGTTTCTGATACTACTGATGTTAAAGAAGAAACAGGCGAAGTAACTAAAGTTTTAAACTATGCAAATTTAACAGCAGTACTTACAAAAGCAATCCAAGAACAACAAGAACAGATTGAAGCCTTACAATCTGAAATTAACTCACTTAAAGGAGGTGAATAAAATGGCAATTAACTACACATGGAATGTAAGCACTGTAGATGTTAAAGAAATAGACGGCAACGCTGATACTGTCTTTAATGTCCACTGGAGACTTACTGGAACTGATGATGCTAACAATGATGCTGATGGCAATCCACAAGCTGCTTCAGTATATGGTACGCAATCTTTAGATACTTCAGACTTATCAAGCTTTACAGCTTTTGCAGATTTAACTGCAAGTGATGTACAAGGTTGGGTTGAAGCTGCTATGGGTGCAGATAAGATTACAGAAATAAAAGCTGGTCTTGATGCAAATATAGCTGAGTTAGTTACACCAACAGTTCAAACTAAACAGGTAGGCTAATATGGAACTATCTTCGTATCTGATTTGGAATGCTTTTATAACATTAGTCCTAGCTCCAATACTCTACAACATTCGACAAAACTCTCAAGAAAATAAACGTGTTGATATTTTGTTAAATAAAACTAGAGAAGAAATAGCTAGAGACTATGTTACTAAAAGTGAGTCCAGAGCAGTTATGAAAGACTTAGTAGATAGATTAGATAAATTAGATGAAAAGCTTGACAAGCTCTTTGAATTAAGGTAAAATAGATTATGAAGAAAAAGTACAAAAGAGCAGGTACTACTTCTGAACGTCAAGACTATCGCAAGGGTGGGTATGTTGGTGACGGTAAAAGAGTAAAAAAATATTTAGCAGGAGAAATAAAATATCCTTCTAATTTTAATTTTGATTTTTCTGGTGTTAATTTTTCTCCTATTCCTAATATTTCAATACCAACAAATACACCTGCACCTAAGCCAGAAGCAGCACCAGCACCAGCACCAATATTTACAGCACCGATAACACCAGCACAACAAACACAACAACAAAACAATACAACATTTACTCAAGGACAAAGTACTATTGGTAGCGGAGATGTTGGTTCATCTGCAGGTGGAACTGTAGGTGGATTTAAGATTTTAGGTACAACAGTAGGAGGAACTACAGTGGACAAAGGAAATTTATCACCAGAAGCTCTAGATAGAAAAAGAAAAGATTTAGAAGCACAAGCAGCAGGTCGTGGTATTCAAGCTACTCCTATGCAAGTTCAAACTTTAGCGGGTCAAACAACGCAGGGAGAAATACAACCGGGAACTGGAGATTTAGGTGGATTACAAACTGTAACCGGCACTACTGGACAAACACAAACTCCAGAACAAGTAAGTACTGCTGCACCTACTCAAGCTGCTCAACCACAACAAGTAGCTCCTGCACAAATAGCTGCGGTTGAAACTGTAACTGCACAACCTACTCAAGCTGCTGTAGGAACTATTAGTGATAAATCAGTAGCAGAAAAAGTAGATGTTAGTACTGTACCTACTATTACTGGTGTTGATGTAGATATTAAAGAAGGAGCATTAACTGATAGAGTAGTTGCTCAAATGTCTCCCGAAGCAGTTGCTCAAGCTGCTCAAGTAAATGGTTTAGATGTTAGAAGAGTTACTAGAGCAAAAGAAGAATTAAGAAATGCTGGTATAGATGAAATAACTATTGCAGAACTTGGTAACGACCCTACAGCTTTAGAAAACAGATTAATGAATTTATCTGATAAAGATAGAGGTTTAGTTGCTGGATTACCTGAAGAAGCTTTAATTAGCACACAAATGAATACTTTACTATCTGGCATTGAGCAAGGAACTGTGCCAGTATGGGCAAGACCTGCTGTAGCACAAGTAGATGCTATTCTTGCTCAAAGAGGTTTAGAAGCTTCTACAGTTGGTAGAGATACATTATTAAATACAATTATTCAAAGTGCTTTACCAATGGCACAAGATAATGCTAGAGCTATACAAACATCATTAGCTCAAGAAAGAGCTACTGAAGCTCAAGTAGCAATTAAAGATGCTGAGTTTAGACAACAAACTGCTCTGACAAATGCTAATAATGTATTTAAATTAGACTTAGCACAATTTAGTGCTGACCAACAAACTGCTTTATCTAATAGTAAATTTTTACAAACTGTAAGTTTAGTAGAAACTAACAATGACCAACAAGCTACTATTCAAAATGCTTCATTATTATCTCAAGCTAACTTAGCTCAAGCTACTGTTGACCAACAAAGACAAATAAATAATGCTAAAGCATTTTTACAAATGGATATGGCTAATTTAAGTGCTGAACAACAAACTAATGTACTTAATGCTCAACAAACACAACAAGCTGCATTGAGTAATGCTGCTGCTCAAAATGCTGCTAAACAATTTAATGCTACTAGCGAAAATCAAGTTAATCAATTTATGGCTACTCTTTCAGCCGACACTGAAAAATTTAATACTACACAGATGAACGCTATTCAACAGTTTAATGCTTCACAAGCAAATGCTGCTGCAGCTAGAGATTCACAAAGAAGTTTTGATTTAGAAAAATTTAATACTGGAATAAAAAATCAAATAGAACAATTTAATTCTGCACTAGAAAATAATAGAAGAGAGTTTAATGCTAAAAATAGTTTAGCTATTGCTCAGTCTAATGCTCAATGGCGAAGACAAATAGCAACTGCTGATACTGCTGCAGTTAATGCTGCTGCTGAACAAGCAGTTAAACAAAACTTTGCTTTAACTTCACAAGCTCAACAAGCTTTGTGGCAAGATTTAAGAGACCAAGCACATAACATATTTACAGGTGCTAGAAAAGATAAAGACATTGTAGCTCAAATAGTTGCAGACTTTGCATCTAATCAGTTTGCAAATGATGAAGCTATGAACGGTATGTTGCAAGTAGTTAAAAGTACAATAACAAGTCTAACAGACTATTCAATAAGATAGGAGGTTTGACTTGGGATTCTTAAAGAAAGGATTAAAAACTGTAGGGAAAGCAGTTAAAGGTGTTGTCAAAGGTGTCGTAAAAATACAAAAAAAAGTATTTAAAGGTGCTGTTAACCTTGTTAAAAAAGCATGGAAGAATAAATATATTCGGGCAGGACTAATAATTGCTGCAATCGCTACGGGAGTAGGGGCTATAGCTGTAGCTGGAGCTACCGGAGCAGGAGCTGGTGGTATATTAGCTGCTACAGGTCTTAAAGGTGCATCGGCATTTGGAGCTTTAATGAAAGCTGGGTTTGTAGGTTTTACTGGAGCTGCTGGAGCTACTGCTGGATTAATAGGAAGCGGAGGAAGTCTTGGGTTAAGTGGTAGTATTTTAGCTGGAGGCTCTGCTATTACTCCAGTTGCTCCAACAGCCGTATCATCTGCAGCTTTATCTACAGCACCAACAGTAATTTCAGGATTACCCGGAGCTACTACAGGAGCTACATTTACTGCTTCTACACCTATTTCTGGATTAACTACAACAGCTTCTACAGGAGCTTTTAGTACTGCTGCTCCTATTACTAGCAGTTTAAGTTCTGTTGCCCCAACTACTTTTAGTTCAACTTTAGGGGCAGGAGCAACAACTGGTGGAGGAACATTTATTGGAGGATTAGGAGCAACACCTACAGGACCAATGAGTCTTGCACCTACAACAGCATCAGGAACTTTTACTGTTGCACCTTCTGCACCTGTAACTAAAGCCGTTAGTACAGCTTCTACAAAATCAGGATTTGTAAAAGGTTTACAAGAAACTTTAATAGGTGGTGTAAAACAAGGTGGAAAAAGTCTTATAGCACAAGGAATGTATAATCTAGTAATGCATGGTGATATTAAAGGACCAGAGTTCGAACAAGATTTAGTTGGTGGTGGTGGTAGAGCAGGTAGTTACACAGGCAGTTATGCTTTACCAGATGCTATAAGATTTACACAACAAGGTTTAGGTAGCGACACTATCGGCAGCACATATGTTAATATGTTACAAAATTTAAATTATGGTACAGGTTCTCTTGATTATGCAAGACATACCAATATGGCTCTTATGAGAGGAATCCAAATACCGCAAATACAATATGCTTAGTTATGTTAAAGAAAGATAAAAAATTAAAAAAAGTTGTTAATTCTACAGTAAGTGGTGCAGCTTTAGAAATGATAGATGAACTGGAAAAGAATGATGTTTCTCTTGACGAGTTTAGTGGTGGTGATTTTTTTGAAAGACCAGACAATCGTGGTGAAGAAAGATTACCTTTAACAAATACAAAAAATACACAAAACATGTCAGATAATTTAGAGTTTATAACATCTCATTTATCTGAGAAACAAGATGTTCCCGGAGCTTCTTTAACAAACGACCCAGAAAAACCTTACCCTTGGGAGCAACCACCTCAGTTTGCAAATCCTAGAGAAGCACAAGACTACATGTACACTTTACTTTCTACTCCAGAAGTAGCAGCAGATATTGTTACAGCATTAGGTCAAGGCATATCTGTAATGGACTTAACAAGTTTATTTGTATTTACTGGTTTTGTTAGTGGTAAATTTACTCCAGATGTAGGATTATTAATTGGTGAGCCTACTGCATATTTTATTATGGGTATTGGAGAGATGGCTAATATTGAATATAAAATTGAAGATGATGATACAGACTTAGATGAATTTATTGAAGGTAATATAACTGAAGAAATAATGAAACTAAATAACATGGAAAGAATAAAACAGTTATCAAATAAAAATAAAGTTCAGAAAAAAGATTTACCTAAAGAAGTTTTAGCAGAGGTTGAACAAAGAGTTGATACAAGTTTATTAGCTCCAACAGAAACAGAAGATAATAATTTATTAGATAGGACAGAGTAATGGCAAAAGAAATAGATTTAAGTGGCATAGCAGCCGGTGTAGGACAGGCTAATAGAGCAAGACAAAAGTATCTTGAAGATGCTTTTGAAGATGAAAGAAACGAAAGATTTGGAGCTGCTTTTGTAAAACCTTTTATAGAAGAAACTGTTTTTGATGGTCCAGAAAGAAGGAGAAAAGAACGTCTTGAAATTCAAATGAGAGACCCTAATCTTACAAAAAAAATAAATGATTCTAAAGCAGAATTAATTAAAACCCGTAGTGAAACTTTAAAAAGTACATTTGATAGAATTGAAAATAATCCAAATGGACTTGAAGCAGGAGCTAGAGAAATAGCAGAAGAGTTAATGGCTAACTCAGAAATAGGTAAAACATTTTTAGGAAGTGGTATATTTACCCCTAATCATCCTAAATATACTTTTGTTTCAAACACTCTTATAGATAAAATGAAAAATCTTTATAAAGAAAGAATTGATAACCAAGCTGAACTTGTTTTAAAAACTCATAATGAAATAAAAGATTCTGGAATTTTAAAAGACTATGATATAGGCAATGCTTATAGAATGTCTCAAGCTAATTATGATAAATTAAGTGCTGGAGTTAGTTTAGATGTAGAATCTTCTGACATATTTAGGCAAGGAGTTAATAAACTATTTGGTGATGATGATGCTGCTGACGTAGCAAATCTTTATAATCAAGCTAGTATGATTCAAAATAAAATAGACAAATTTTATAATGAGTCTGAAAAGTTTGTTAACTTAAATAAAACTATTGTTAAAATAGATGATAAGTTAGAAACTTATTTAAGTTCTGTTAATAGTCTTAATGAAGAAGATTTTAATACATTTCGAAATGCCGAATTAAATGCAATAAATAGCATTGGCACAGATAAAGAAGAAGCAGATTACAAAAGTAATTTTACTACTCCAGCAGGTGTGTTAGCTCAATGGAATGAGGGTGATTTAATTGATAAAGAAAAAGGACTTTATATTGCTACTTCAACAAAACTTGAAGGTAGTAGAGAGTCTGTAAATCCTTTTGGTAAGCAAAGAACAGGACTTTTTGGTTTGGATGAGTTAGCTTTTGATATTTCCGCAGTAAGTGAAGAAAACATTACTTATCGTGAAAGAGCTGTTGTTGATGGTAATTTAGTTGAAAGAGAAGTTTTTGGAGAAGCTCTAACTTTTAGAAAATATTTAGGTTTTATGGTAACTCGTCTTGCTGCTGGTTTAAAATTTGAAGCTGAAAGAAATAGAAACTCTCAAGGAAGCTCAGATTATATAATTGATGCCTATAGACTTTTAGCTAAAAATGGTTATATAAGAATGAAAGATGCTACTAATATTGAAAAAGGTTTAATTCTTGTAAAACCTTTAAACAATAGCACTGTTATTTCAGGAAGTGAACAACTTTCTGCAGATGAAAGAGAACAATTAGGCATTGATAATTTATATAACATGAGTGTAAATAGAGAAATAAAAGATGCTAAAGAATCCGGTGGTGGAACTGATGAAGATATTGTTCCAACTATAATAGCTGATGCAGAAAAAGATTTAGAAGAAGAAATAGATAATACGCAAGATGTAGAAAAAAGAGAACAACTTTTTACAAGGTTAGATGATGTTAATAGTGCAAAACTTAGTGATAATGAAGCCCGTAGACTACTTCTTAAAGAACTAATTGCTCCAACTAAAACCAATCGAGGAAAACCTTATGTATATGATGAATCTGTAGGTTTAATATATAATTTTGGAGAGTTAACTAGGGCAGATGCCGAATCTATTTATAAACAACTTCTTATAACAAATGGAGTAGACTCAGACCCTGAAATAAGAGGCTTAATAGATGTAGCTAGATTTAAGGGTGATGATAATTTAGCTGATACCATGCAACAAGATTTTACAGGCAGACCTTCTCTTGATGCTTCAACTCAAGGTGCACCACCAATAGTTACTTTAGGTAAAAATATAGGACAATCATTGTTACAATTTAATACTCAGCAACAACAAAGTTCTGACTTTAAAAAATTACAAGACTATGCTGAAGGAACTCGAACTTTTATTCAACCTAGACAACTTGAAAAATTGTTTACTAAGTACAACTTAGGACAAAATCCTACTCAAGAAAAAGTTCAAGAATTTTTAAAGGATAATAGCTAAAATGTCTTTATTCACTACAGAACCTTCTAGTTTAAATAGTAATAAAATTACTGAAGAAAAAGAAAAACAACCTATAAACTTACAAGATGAACCAATTAATCATCGTGGCGAAGGTAATTTTTTATTAACAGATGATAAATATAAAAATTTATTTAGTACTGATTCTAAAACTGACCCTATACCTGTTAAGCAACAATCTTTTCAACCATTAGATTACAGAACTCTAAAACCTAATTATGGTGTTACAGACTTTGAAAATAATAAAGAAGTTATTAGAGATGCCGAAAAAGTTTTAGGTTACTTTGGTAGTAATGATGAGGTTGTTGAGTGGCTAAGAGATGCTGAGATAAGCACTACAAGTTTAGTTGCTAGAGCATTAAAATCAAAAAACGCACCAGATGAAATTAAAAGTGCTTATGCTAGATTACAAAATAATTTTCGTAAAGCTAAATTAAAAAATCCTACTGAATGGATTGGCTTACTCAAGAATGGTTTTGTTGATGTAATGGCAGACCCGTTAACTCTTGTGTCTTTAATGGCTGCTCCTTTTACTGCAGGAACTTCATTAGCTGCTAGAACTGCGTTAAATCAAGCAATTAAACAAGGTCTTAAAAGATATAGTATGTCAGAAGCTACTAAGTTAGCTGCAAGACCAGCTATATTAACTGGAGCAGAAGGTGCTGCTTGGTCAGGCTTACATAACTATTATAATCAAGACTTAGATATTAATTTAGGACTAAGAAATAATCTTGATTTAAATGAATTAATAACAGCTACTACTGCAGGGGGAGTTATTGGTGGCGGTTTAGGTTTTGTTTCGGGAGCATTAGATGGTCGTAGATATTTTAAAAAACAATACATCATGCATAATCCTGATGCACAAATTAAAATTGCTGACTCTAAAACTAGAAAGCAAGTAGTAGAAACAGAACAAGCTTATGATGCAATCTTACCTACACAAAGAAGTCCTAGAGTACTGGTAGAAAGAGCTATTGGAACTTTTGTTGGTAAAGCTACTACTCCTTTATTAACTACTGCTAAGTCTTCTAAAACTTTAGACTACTTTTTAAGAATGTTACGTTACGATTATGGTCGTACAACTTTTGGTTCTGGATTTAAAGAAAAAACAGACGAAGCAGCTTTATCTTTATCTGAAGGTATAGCTTTAGGTTTTGGTAAAAGGCATTATCCTTTAGAACAAATCTTTAATAAATTAGGTAGAACTTCTAGATTTAAAAACTTTTTTCAAGCAAGAATTACTGAACAAGACAATGCAGCTTTACTTAAACTATTACAAACTAGAGGAACAGCTAAACAATTTAAATATAAGGAAGAAGTTTTAGATGTTTCTGATGAAGTAAAAGAAGCTTACAAAGGTGTAAAGAAATTATTAGATGATACTTTTGATGAAGGTGTTGATGAAGGTATTTTTAGAAAACAAAACAAAGTTAAAAATTATTTTCCAAGAATATTTTCTTTTGGTTTATTACAAGCAAATAAAGACCAATTTAAAGATTTATTAAAAGCGTATGGTTATGCTACTCCTGTAAATACAAAACCTAAAAAATATAAAAAGTATTATAACAAATTAGAATTAGATAAAAAAGAAGGTGAAAGAACTATTGAGTTAGGTATTCCTGCCGATGCTAAAACTATTGACCAAGAAACTTTTGGACTGCAAGAAAAATATGGTGTCGATAGTTTTGAAGATTTGGCTATATTAAGAAAAGTTAAAGAATCTGAAGTAGCTAAAAAAGCTATTGATTTAAAAGCAGATGAAATAGTTGAGAATATGTTGGCAATGCGACATACTCCATTTGAATTTAGACCTACTGGAAGTGTTGGTGCTGGAAAAGGTTACATGCAACATCGAGTGTTTACTAAAATACCTGATGATGAATTAGCAGACTTTTTAGAAACAGATGTTACTGATGTCTTAACAGATTATTTTACCAGCACAACTCAAACCATAGAAAGAACTAAAAGATTTGGTTTAACTAATGGTGAGTTTGAAGAAAATATTGTTCAAAAAATAAAACAAGAACTAAACGATAATGTACCGACAAACTTAACAACCGAACAAAAAATACAATACAGTGAAGATATAGAAGCTGTTTTAGAAAAAGTTAGAAACTTACATGGTAAAAGCACAGGTTTAGATGTTGATAGACCTACTACTTTAGGTGGCGGTAAGCTACAAGAAATTTCTGAATGGGGTAGATTAAGTCAGCAAATGGCTCACTTACCGTTAGCAGTTATTTCAAGTGTAACAGAACCTATCATTATGCTATCAAGAGTAGGTGTTACAGATGTTCCTGCAGCTACAGCAGAGATAGGAAAGTCTTTAGTTAAGGGTATACAAAAAGCTGTAGACAGAACTATACAAGGAGCAAGGTCTTCTATTACTGGTAAAAAAGTTACCTTTAAAGACTTAGATGACGACTACTGGAAAGAGTTATATGAAGTAGGTTTAGCATTAGAATCTGCAACACTTGATGGTTTTGATAGACTTGCAAGTGGCGATGCTTTAACTGGTAAAAGAGCTAAAGGTTTTCAGAATATGTTCTTTAAAATGAACTTTCTTACTCAATGGACACAATCAGTTCAAGCAGCTTCTTTTGTAACAGGGCAAAAAATTATCAGAAGAAATGCTCAGAAGCTTTATGAAGATTCTATAGGAGCAACAACTTTATCTACTGGTAATTTTAGAAATGCTGGAGTGAATCAAAAAGACTATTTAACAGGACAGCTAAACGAATTAGGTATTGACGAACAAGATGCAATTAATTGGTATCGTCAATCTTTAAATGAAAACAAAGAATTTGATGTAAATTTATCTCAAGGATTAGATTTTTATTCTGAGAAATATTTACCCGGAGCAGGAAGATTTGTTAATGAAGTAATTCTTAACCCATCAGTAGCGGCAGCAAATAAACCATTAATGTTTAGTCATCCCGCAGGAAAACTACTATTTCAATTTGCTGGTTATCCGACTGCATTTAATAACATTGTAATGAAAAGGTTTGTAAATGAAAGTTTTAAATACCCGATGTCTGCTTCTCCTAAAGTACTAGGGGCTACTTTAGCTATGACTTCAGTAGCCGTATTAGGTAATTATTTAAGAAGTGAAGGTAGTTCTTTTGTGGACTATCAAACTGGCAGACCAAAAACAGAGGGTGAAATAATAGCTGATGCTTGGGCAAGGTGGGGAGGTTTTGCTTTCTTTGATTATGGTAGAAGAATAAATCAAAATTTTAAATATGGTTCAGGAACTATTGGCTCAATAGCTAAAGGAGTAACTGGTCCTTTACCTGCAGATATAGTAGATACAATTTTATATAGAAAGGGTCTTTTTTCTTTAGGTGCTTCTAACTTTCCGGGATATGGAGCTTTAGGTTTAGTTGATAAAGATATGCAAAAAAATGCAAGAAAAGCAGGAAGAGATTTAGATAATAAATTAGCAGAATTTATGTTTGGTGAAAAAAAATCTTCATCCTCTAATAGAAGAGTAAGATATAGAACTGGAGGACCTTCAGTTAATGTTCCTAATGCTCCTGCTAGACCAGAAGAAAGAGTAAATAAAAATACTGGTATGCCTTATGATTTAGAAGCTGGACCAACTGCACAGCCTGAGAAAGATAGAAAAGGTTTTAGTGAAGAAGGTAAGTTACTAGCAACACTAGAAAGAAGACAAAAGAAATTTATAGGCGGTGTAGAAAATTTAAATGATGACTCTATTCCTATGCCTAACCCTATAAATAGAAATGATGACTCTATTCCTATGCCTAACCCTATAAATAGAAATGATGACTCTATTCCTATGCCTAGTTTAGGTAAACCCCCTATGTCTAAAGATACAGTTATAGATATGGTTAAAGATAAGTCTTGGTTTAAAAGAGCTACTGAACCAGAAGGAGAATTATATAAAGGCAAACATACTTTACTAACAACTTCTATGGAAGCAGACGGTAAAGAATATTTATTTCCTACAATTAGAGAAGTAAATGGAAAACTTAAAAAACTATCAAATAAAGATGCTTTTAAAGAAGCAATGAGCAAAAAAGATTTTTTAGTCTTTGAAGGTAAAGATAAAAGAGAACAAGCTACTGAAGTATCTAAAATAATAAGCAATCTTATTATGCCTACCAGAGATACTAGAATGAAAAAAGTTACTGGCGGTGTTGGAGCAACTGTTGAGTCTTTGATTAATAAAAAAAGCGATGAACCTGTTAGATATAACAATCCCGGAAATATAGAAGAAGGTCAAGGATATGCAGGAGAAACTGGTAATGTTTATAACGAAAAAAGAAGAAAAGAAGGAATGAAAGCTTTTGTGGTATTTGATACTCCAGAAGCCGGTATTCGTGCAATCATGAGAGATACTAGAAGTAAAATTAAAAATAGTAAGGGAGATTTAAAAGCTATGATATATAGATATGCTCCTCCAAGTGATAAAAACCCTACAGAAAAATATTATAATTTTGTTTTAGGAATGGTAAATAATAAAAAAATTGTAACTGAAGAAGACATACCTAATATTGTGAGAGGTATTATTAAATTTGAAAATACAAAAGAACTTGCAGATTTTTATTTACAGCCAGAAATTTTTAATAAAGCTATCGCAATAAGTAAACAAGATTTTCCAGAGGGCACTACTACTCAACAAATGTTAGAAGCAGTTAATTATTATAAAAGACAAAAATTTGACTCTGGTGGAGATGCAGAAGAAAAAATAAACTTGAACTTTAAGGAAAGAGCTAAAAATATTAATGAAACTTATAAAGATAAACCTTTTCATAAAAACATAGATTTTGATTTACTAAGAGACATAGGAAAAAATCCAGTAAGTTCTTATAAATTTGGAGATAGATACGCACTAGGAAAGAACAACGAAAGAATTGCACTTCCAGATAGTGCTATACGTTTTGCAAATGTTTATTTTAACGCAGCTAAAGCTTTAGGTTACAGCGACAACCAAGCTTTA
>VMHT01160221.1_pt1 | contig 12006 bp, 4 predicted proteins | sample 4693611 | NCBI WGS metagenome assembly VMHT01 (sample SAMN12280063, study PRJNA550983) | marine metagenome | isolation source: seawater sampled from same location over 5 years 0.02-0.2 micron viral filtrate | place: USA: collected off the coast of southern California halfway between the port... ...
GAATAGGAACCAGTCCACTAGCTAATGTACAGAGTGGTGGATCTTGGTTTCACTATTTTCGTGATGAGACAGAGGGATCATATATAGGACAAGTAGCAGCTGATGGTCAGGTCAGAGTATGGCGTTGTAGTGATGGTACACAGATGACCACAGCTTACGGCACAGGCGGACAGACTGCTATACAAAACTATCTAGCTACAAGCACACCAGAAAACCTACAGTTTTTAACTATTAACGATACTACATTTGTTAGCAGTCGTGACAGTACTAACTCTCATACATTAGTAGGTCAGACTGGTACATCAACAGCTAGACCAGATGCACACTTTGCAATGCTGGAATTATTACGAACAGAAAACGGAAGACAATATGGTATTGATGTATTTAGAACCGCTGATGTTACTACTCTTACTCGTGCTACACGTATTAAAATACAAAGTGATACACTTGATGAATCTGATGGCACAGGTACTTGCCCCGGTATCGGTACACAAGTATTTAGTGTGGACTCAGGGTCAAAGAAAAACTTAATATTTAGACTTAACATTCTAGGTCAGCAAGGTGTCAGCCCTAACTACAGTGCTGGATCTGATGGACCAGACGGACAGAACTACAGATGTAGCTACCAGAGAGAAGTAGTATTATTACATGGTGGTGAAGGTTGGGTTGTAGGTGATACTGTTACCGCAACCTTAGACTCTGCAAGTGGTGGAGCATCTGGAGGTGGTAATGCTGTTTATACTATACGTGTAGAAGAGATAGAAACTACTCAAATAAATGCTACAATCAGCAGCAATGGTGATGGTCTTATACGTCCAGAGCCTACACCTTTTGATGCTCAAACAGCAGTTACAGCTGACACAATTATTGGTGGTATTATATCAGAATTACCTAGCGGTGTTACTGGTAAACAAATAGGTAATGGCGTCTATCTATCTAGCTCTAACTCATTTACAGTTAACGTAGTCGAAAATGATTTAATGAGAGTCATGCAAGGCTCAGTCAATGACGTACAATCGTTACCAAACCAGTGTAAACATGGCTATATAGTTAGAGTAGCTAACGCACTACGATCAGAAGAGGATGACTACTACCTAAAATTTGAAGGTCAAAACGATAAAGATGGTAGTGGATCTTGGACTGAGTGTGCTTTACCGGGTATTACTACAACGTTAACTAATATGCCTTTAGTTATACAGCGTACAGGTACAACTACATTTACTGTAAAGCAGTTTACATATGGTGACAGGGATGTAGGAGATACATTTACAAACCCTATGCCATCATTTGTAGGTAAACGTATTAACAAGGTGCTATTCTTTCGTAACAGATTAGCGTTTTTAGCAGGCGAGAATGTTGTTACATCTAGGCCCGGTACGTTAGGAACCCCTAACTTCTTTATAGAAACAGCTCTAACAGTATCAGTAGCTGACCCTGTAGATATATCAGCAGCATCTATGTTTCCATCTGATCTATTTGATGGTATAGAAATTAATGCTGGTTTACTTGTGTTTAGTACAAACCAACAGTTTTTACTTGCATCAGATGATACAGTTTTTAACCCTGATACAGCTAAACTACGAAGCATAGCTACGTTTAACTATAACGAAAACATGCCTCCTATCTCGCTTGGAACTACAATAGCTTATATAGATAACTCTGGTAAGTTTAGTAGATTTAACGAGATGGCTAACTCAGCACGAGAAGGAGAGCCTAATGTAATAGAGGTTAGTAAGGTTGTCCCTACACTACTACCTAAAGATATAGACCTAATAACTAACTCAAGAGAAAACTCTGTTGTGTTAATAGGTAAGACAGGAACAGACGAGGTATTTGGATACAAGTACTTTCAGTCCGCAGACAAACGAGTACAAGCTGCATGGTTTAAATGGAAACTAAACAATCCATTAACTTATCATTTTATTATTAATGATGAGTATTTCTTTTTAGATAGTGATTACTATTTGCAAAGCATTAAGCTAGTACAGACTGACTCAGACCCCAGTATAGTACAAGATACAGTTGACTTTTTATTACATGTAGATAATCATACTACTGTAAGTGGTGGCAGTTTTAGTGCAGCTACAAACCTAACTACCTTTTCTAGTGTCAGTTGGTTAAGCTCAGTCACAACTCCTAACCACGATCTAGTTGTAATAGATACAGATACTAGCTCCGCACGAGTTGGTAGGTATGCTAAACCTACAGTGTCAGGTACAAACTTTACTGTGCCCGGTAATTGGTCTAGTGCGACACTTACAATAGGCTACATTTACCCATATGAGGTCAAGCTACCTACACTTTATCCTACTAAAATAGATGGTTCACGAGCTACAGCAGACGTAAACTCCTCTTTAGTATTACATAGAGTTAAGTTTCACTTTGGTAAAGTAGGTCTATACGAAACCACACTTGAACGTGTAGGTAAAACAGATTACACAGAAGTATACGAGTCTACAGAACTTGACGAGTATGACGCATCTGATGCACCATACTTAGAAGAGTTTATTAAGACTGTACCTGTATATGAAAAAAACACAAATGTTGAGATAACACTCAAATCATCACACCCTGCCCCAGCTACGCTTAGATCGTTGTCATGGGAAGGGGATTACTCACCCAAATATTATCGCCGTGTATAACGTACAATTAACCGCACAAGAACTTGGATACCTTTATTGGAGAATGAAAACCAATAGATACTATGAAAGGTATGTCCAGAGAGGTATGAAGCAAATGCCTTGGGAGCCGTGGATGGCAGATACAATAAAAAAGTTAGAACCAATATATGAAACCATTAAGTAAATACATTCATCCGATTACAGTTAAGGCTGCCTTAGAGGTAGCCACTAACCTACGCTCAGACGACCTCAGAGAGATCTCAGAGGGCCACGGAATAGATCCTATGGTATATCTGCCCCTAATGGCTCTTGAGCCCTCCTGTGTGTATTTTACGTCGCCTAGCGGCAAGACTGCTGGTATGGCTGGTGTAGGAAAAGAAGGAGATATATGGATGCTCTGCACCCCAGTAATCCATGAGAAACCAATTTTATTTGCAAGAGAAGCTAAACGGTATGTCGATAGCCGTCCCGAGCATCTCCTTTGGAATAAAGTTGACAGTAGGAACACAGTGCATTTAAAACTGTTAAAGTTCCTTGGCTTTAAATTTTTACGTAAGTTAAAATACGGGCCGAACAATATAACATTTATAGAATTTTGCCGTGTGCATGGATGCTAACGCTGGACTACGAGCCCAGCAAAAACAGAAAGCTAGAGAGAAAGACTCTGTATATGCTCAACAAGCATTAAAGTTTTTTAACAAAGAAACTAGCTTAAAACGAACACAGACTAGAAACCTTATAGGATATGGTCGTGACCTTAGTGACGCCTATGTTCAAGCTTTATACAAGCAAGGTAAAGGTAGACTGGCTGTACAAGAATCTGCTAGAAAGTTTTATAGTAATAAAGCTAGAGGTAAATCTTTACAGGCTGGTAGATCTAAAACAGCTGGTAGAAACAACTACCTAAACTATTTAAAAACTAGAGCAAAAGTAGACAGTGTAATGAACGCTACGTTTGGTCGAAACATGGCTTATGCTCAGACTGGAGCTAGGCGTAAATATCTAAACAAGAACGCAAAAGCACGTGAAGCACTGGGTATACCAGCAGCATACGGTGCACCTGTAATGCTATCACCAACAGATAGAATGAGTGGATTCCTTAACTTTACTATGCAAGTTGCTGGACTAGCACTTCCATTCCATCCTGATTATGGTAACTCTGACATTAAAATGAAAGAAAATATAAAACAAGTAGGCACGTCTCCTGACGGCTATAAAGTCTATGAGTTTAATTATAAAGATGACTTTACACGCTATCGTGGAGCTATGGCACAAGATGTTGTCAAGAAAAATCCTATGGCTGTAGGTATACATAAGAATCATTTAATTGTAGATTATAGCCAAATAGACGTAAACATGGAGGTAGTATGACATCATCTTACGGAAACGTCGTAGGTACTCCACAAGACGAGATACCTAATATTAGTGATACTAACTATCTAGCAACAGAAGCTGACATGACAGCTAAAGTCAACGAACAGATTGACGAAAACATTAAAGATACTAAAGACTTCTTTAATGACATGATGAAGATAGAAGAAAATAAGCAAAAAACAAGGGACAGAAGAACAGAATACTTATTTAAAATAGCTGGAAAGGCTGGTGAGTTTATAAGAGCTAACCAAGCTCAATCCTTGGAAGATAAACTAAACGATTACAAGTACGCTGAAGACAGAAAAAATCGAAATGAAATCCTCAACTATACTAATAACGAAACGTCCTATAATGGTCTTAAATTAGCAGAGTTTATAGGTAATAACGAAGACACTCGAATACCAGAAGTACAAGAGATCCTAAAACAATTAAACTTTGATCTTGATGAGGATGTAGATTTAAAAACCTTCCTTGCCAAGTATGAAGATAAAGAGTTTATAGGATCTATTTACTCAAGTGCGTTACAAAGTTTAGGTCATGACTCACTGACTAACGTAGCTGAAGGTGTAGAAATGCGTAAGTTTGTACAACAACTTATACGCAACAAAATACACGTAGAAGCATTAGACAGAGGATTTAAAATAGACTCTGGTAGATACGAGAAAAATCTTTTAAAAATTGTACAGCCTAGTATTGATACAATCTCTAGTAGATATGGGTACGCCTTAACTACACAGATTAATAACAATCTAAAGCTTGAACAAAAAGAAGTTATAGATAACAAGATAAAAGAAGCTGTACGTAGCATAAGTATTTCACCAGAAAACGGTCAAGATTTAACTACATTTCAAGATACTAAATTTAGTTTAATTAAACAAATCTCTGTCGCCCCAACCTATGGGTTTAACGGAGACATGGCTAAGGCTACAACATATTTCTTTGAACATACAGCAGATTTACTTGATAACAATTTAATATCTCGTGAAGACGCCTCAGCTGTATTAGATAATTTACCTTACAAAGACGCCTCGTCTGGCATTGTTTATGAAAGTTATAATGCTTATGCTGAATCTTTACCAGCTGATGGTAAACACTTTTTAAAAGTGTCTAATAACATTAAGCTTTTAGAAGATGCTATTGAAAGAAAGCATGAGCTGTTTAAAACAGAAGAAGCTAAAACTCATCAGAAACTGCAAAGACCTTACGAGAAAGAAACTACTGACTTATACAATGCAGTTGCTAAAAGAAACGGTAAAATTACAGGTGCTGAAGCTTTTAAAATTCTACAAAAGTATTACGGTGATCAAAACGTATGGATTCCTAATCATCCTATAAAAGGTATAAAACCAAAATTTATAACTGACTTAGAAACCGCAACTGATTACCTAGGCAACAAAGACGTTGACACTACACTTAAAAATGCAAACTTAATTAATGGATTTGACGGTGCTATAAAAATAGGAATAGCTAGGTTTAAAAACAAAAAGGTAGGCGAGTTAGATATGGATGATATGTTTCTTGCAACTACTTTAAAAGATGAACTAAAAGCTTCATTAATCTTAAGTGCAGACCCCGGCGGTAAATCAGATTATGAAATTCATGTTGATAACAATAACGATCCTAAACTTTTTGTCAAAGAAAAACTTGATGAAATTTTTACAAGATTAGAAGACGGTGAATTTAATGCTACACTTATTGTTAACAGTTCAAAGTTAGCATATCAAAAACAAGATTTAATAAAGCTACATAAAGAAAGCCAAGGCAGTACAGTAGATTCTAATGAGCTGTATGCTGGTGAAGCTCCTTGGGTAGAAAAAACTTTGCTACACATAAAAAGTGGTGGAAAGCTACACAAAGAAGTTTTACAATGGTGGTCTGAATTTAAAGTCAGAGACACTGACGGGACTTTTATGAAACCTAGAGAGCTTATGTTTAGACGACTTAATGCTTTAGGTGTATTTAAAGATGATCCTCAACAGGGTTTTTTTGTAGATCCTAGACGTAAGTTTATGACAAGCGACGAGATAACTTTTGATGATACAAACGGTTTAGTTGGCACAATGACTTTGATGAGCAAGGACTCTTCAATTACTGGTAAACCTATGGCTGAATCTATTTTAGAAACATTTGCTTTACCAGAAGCAACAGAAGGTGCTAATGATAGTAAGTTTACAGGTACTGAATACAACTATTTTAAACGTAATAAAAAGGGTGTAGAAGGTGGTATAGAAAGTTTTGGTTATGGTGTTATGAATAGTATTACAAAAGGATTAGGTATAGATGGTGCGAAAGTTCAACTTTCAGACCTACGTGTATTTGATCCTAACGATACTAGCAATTTACCTCGTACTATTGTCTCTATGGCTAAAGCTAACCCAGACGCTGTTTTTGGACGGTACGGTATAACAGGAGCACAGCTTACAGAACTTTTTGAACAGCCTGCTTTTAAAAAGTATTTAGAAGCTAACCCCGGTTTAGAATTTAATGACAACTTTCAAGATTTTCTTGCTTTTGAAAATATAAGATTTCAACTAAACAAAAGAAACTCTATACGTGGCATGAAGATTGAAAGAGGAGAATTATCAGTAACGGATTTAACTGTATTTAGTGAAGCTGAAATAGAAGCTATGAAAGAGATATTTCCTCGATTAGCTAACTACAAGTTTGTTCACTTAAATATGTTAGCTAAACCTGTAGCTGATTTGTTACTAACTGAAATAGAAAAAGCACAAAAACTTGATGACGAGCAAGGCGGTAACAAAAACGTGAAAGCTCTGAAACAAAAACAAAGAAATGAAAAAGTACAAAAGTTCTTTGACCCAATTAACCCACTACAAACATTTTAAAGGATTAATATTATACCATGACAAATTCCTATGGTTATGGTGGCGTTGATGATGAAGCGATAGATTCTGGAATAGAAGCTGCTAGAGATGCCATAGACGTCTACACTAAACGTGAAGAAGAGAAAAGGCAACGAATAGAAGAAGAAGAAACAGAAGAAAAACAAGCTGTATCTGAACAGGTCGACCCACGTAATGCTGAAACTTGGGGTGCTAAGGCACTCATTAAAGAGGGTCAGTCAATACTGTCGGGCGGTCTGCAAGACACAGCATCATCAATAGCCACATTCCCTGAGCGTACAATGGATGCGTTGTCAGGAGAGATGCAGAAAGAGAAAAAAGAAAAAGGATTTTATAAACCAGAATTTACTCCATTCGACTCCTACGACAACCCTATTGAAACTAAAACATGGTGGGGTAAACAGCTAAGAGCCTTAGTTCACTTTGGTTCATTAGCAGTCGGTACAATCGGAGCAGCTAAGGCTGCGGCGGCTACCGGCCTTGTGACTATACCAGCTGGATTAGTTGGGCTTGCTAGTAGTAGTGTAGCCCGAGGTGCAGCTGTTGGTGCTGTATCTGACCTTGTTTCAAAAGAGTCAGACAACCAAAACGCATTAGGTGCATTATCTGAAAGATATGGCTGGGCTGATACACCATTAGCAACAAAAGATACAGACCATCCAGTTATGATGAAAGTAAAAAACATCATAGAAGGTATGGGTATAGGTCTTTTATTTGATGGTATCGCCTACACATTGAAAAAAGGTAGTAAGCCTGTTGTAGACCAAATTAAAGCACGTAATAAAAGCATAGATAACCAGACAGTACAGGCTGGTATTGCACAACTTCGTAAGGGTGATACAGATTTTAGAGCTGATAAGAATAGACCTGTAGCTGACCCACACCAAGGAGCACATATATCAGAAGTTGATCCACAAACAGCTAGAGATCAACTATCTCGTACTCGTAACGAATGGGGATCAGAAGAAGGATCTACCGGCTCAGTTACTACACCAGTAGAACGTGAGCGTATTGCACAAGAAAGCGGCACAGATGATGTAACTATTGAACGTATAGCTAAAACTTTAATGAGTAATGATAAGTTTGCTAAAGAAATGGCTGCTGTAAAGGGTAATAGAAAAGCACTTGTTGCTAAATTTAAAGAAGCTATAGAAGGTCATCAGCGTATTACTAATGGTAGAGAAGCTACTGATATGTCAGCGTCTCAGTATCTAAAAGAATTGTTTGAAACAAACGATGTTATTGATGGTCAAGAAGTATGGACATCTAAAAACGTAGTTATAGGTGACTTACTTGTAGGTTCACTTTTAAAACAATTACAAGATACTGGTATTGCTGGTAGAGAAATAGCAGATATAGTAGATATAAATGCTGTAGATGGACCAACTAAACAGTTAGTTGATACGATGCTAACTACTTTATACGAGACCAAGAAATCTAGATTAGTTAAATCTGATTCGTTTAGAGAACTAGGTGCTGGTAAAAAACGTAAAGACGCTATCGAAGAAGTACTAAAAGAAGATGTAGCTAAATCTAGAGAAGCTATACAGACTGTACTTAAAATAGCTGACGATGACGAAGATCTACTTATGGCTATGTACGAAGCTTTCTCAATGATGAAAGATGTAAATAGCTTAGATGACTTTGACAGATGGGCAAGAACTGTATTGTTAGGTGGTAAACTTGAGCAAGGTGGGGTAGATCGTACTGGTACTCTTATAAGAGAACTAGAAGGAGTTATGACTCACAGTGTTTTATCAGGACCGAAAACACCAATTCGAGCAGTTATGGGTACAGCTAGTGCAACATTTTTAAGACCTGTAGCTACTGCATTAGGAGCAGCTACACGAGCTCCATTTACTGGAGATATAGCAACTCTTAGATCTAGCCTTGCAGCTGTAAATGGTATGATAGAAGCTATACCTGAGTCGTTTGATTTATTTAGAACAAGACTTAACTCATACTGGAAAGGTGATATAGCAAGTATTAAAACAAGATTCTCTGAATATAGTAAAGGTGATGAAAACTGGGAAATACTACGTAGATGGGCAGAAGACAGTGGTAGAGCTACACCCGGAGAGCAAGCAGCTTTTCGTGTAGCAAACATAGCACGTAACGCTAACAACAGTAATTTTCTTACATACTCTACAAAAATCATGGCCGCAACTGACGACTCGTTTGCGTTTATATTAGGTCGTGCTAAGATGCGTGAGAAAGCTATGCGTAGAGTTCTTGAGTTACAGGAAGGTGGATATAAAACACCTGTAATAACTAAAGATCTTATGAAAGCTTATGAAGATGATTTTTATGGTCAAGTTTTTGATGCTGCTGGTAATATAACAGATGACGCTACAAAGTTTGCACGTAAAGAAGTTACACTTACACAAGAACTTACAGGCTTTGCAAAGGGTCTTAACGATGTGTTTACTGCTGCACCTTTAGCTAAACCATTCTTTTTGTTTGCTAGAACTGGTGTAAACGGACTTGCATTAACAGGTAAGTATACTCCCGGTTTTAACTTTTTAGTTAAAGAGTTTAATGAAATAGCTTTAGCAAGTCCTACTAATTTAGAAAACGTAGCTAAGTATGGTATTACATCCGTAGAAGAATTAGCTAATGCTAAAGCTTTACAAACAGGTAGATTGGCGATAGGCTCTGGAGTAGTATTTATGGCTACACAGGCTTGGATGCGTGGTGATCTTAATGGTAATGGACCAGTTGACAGACAAAAAAGACAAGCTTGGCTTGATGGTAAATGGGAACCAAGAACTATGAAATTTGGTGCTGTACGTGTTGGTTACGATTCGTTTGAACCTTTTAACCTTGTTATGTCTACCATAGCTGATGTAGGTGATGCCAGTGAGCTTATGGGTGACGAGTGGACAGAAAAAGAATTGCAAAAAATTTCTCTTGTTGTTGCACAAGCAATAACCAGTAAGTCATACCTAGCTGGTATACAGTCATTTGTAGATTTATTTGCTGGACGCCCCGGTCAATTTGACAGAATTATAGCTGGACTTGGTAATAATCAGATACCACTAGCTGGTTTACGTAATGAAATTGGTAAACTTTTAACACCACATATGAGAGAAATCGGATCAGGTATAGATCAGTCTATACGAAACCGAAACTTAATTATGGAAAATTTTGCAAACAATACCAATCAATTACCTATTAAATATGATTTACTAAATGGGAAACCTTTAAAAGATTGGGACTTTTTAACACGTGCATTTAACGCTGTCAGTCCTGTGGCTCTTAGTTTAGACCAAGGACCGGGTAGACAGTTACTTTTTGACAGTGGATATGATTTACGTATGTCAACATACTACGCTCCTGATGGTACTAATTTAACTGATGTACCAGAAGTTAGATCTAGATTTCAACAGGCTATAGGTGTGCAAAACTTAGAGCGAGAACTAGATAAATTATCTAAAGATCCTAAAATAATAGCATCTATGGAGAAAATGTATGAAGATATACGATTCGGTAGACGTGGACAGTATGACGCAAGAGATTACTACCATAATATAATTATAAAAAGATTATTTGATAAGGCTCGTAAAACAGCTTGGCGTTCAATTAGTGTAGAACAAAAGATTAATGAGTTAATTAAAACTCAAGAGGCTGCTAAAGAACTACAAGAATTAAAGAAATCGCAAACAGCAAACCTCCTCAACATTTATAAATAATGGCAACAACATTCGTAGATTACACTGGGGATGGAAACGCAACTAAAACGTTTTCTTTCCCTTCTATAAAAGAAGCTGATGTTAAAGTAGAGGTAGATGGTGTCGTAAAGACAACCAGTACTCACTATAATATAACCAGCTACACCACAACAGGTGGTGGTAATGTTGTCTTCACATCAGGCAACATACCAGCAAGCCCAGCTTTAATTCGTATCTTTCGTGATACAGACGTAGACACTGCTAAGGCAACCTACACAGCAGGCTCCTCAGTTAAGGCAGGCGATCTTAACAACAACCATGAGCAGTTACTATTTGCTGCACAAGAAGAACAAAATCAAACAGTAACAACATCTGGTATAAAAGATGCAGCAGTTACTACAGCTAAAATAAAAGCCGACCAGATAACAAGTGCACTTATAGCTGACGATCAAATTAACTCTGAACACTATGTAGACGGGTCTATTGATACTGCACATATAGCAGACTTACAAGTTACTACAGCTAAAATTGCAGCTGATGCAGTAACAGGTGCTAAAATTGCAGATGACCAGATAAACTCTGAGCATTATGTAGATGGTAGTATAGATACAGCTCACATAGCTAACAGCCAAATAACAACAGATAAGTTAAATACTAATGCTGTTACAACTGTTAAAATTACAGACGCTAACATTACAACAGCTAAGATAGCTGACAGTAACGTGACTACTGCTAAAATAGCAGATGCAAATGTTACAACAGCTAAGATAGCAGATAATGCTATTACCATGGCTAAGTTAAACAGTGGTGTACTACCAACTGATGTAACGGTAGCTAGTGCTAACTTAGTAGATGGCACGATAGTTACAGCTGACATAGCTGATAACGCTGTTACAATGGCAAAACTAAACAGTGGTACTCTTCCTACAGATATAACTGTAGCTAGTGCTAACTTAGTTAACGGAACTGTTGATACAGTAGACCTCGCAGATAACGCAGTAACTACAGCAAAAATAACTGATGCTAACATAACTACAGCAAAAATAGCAGATAATAATATTACTGTAGGTAAAATAGCTGACGGTGAGCTAAAAACTCTAGCTGGTATGCAATCAGGTACAGCATCTAAACTCGCTGACAGTACAGCTCTTACAGCAGATATTGCCGATCTTAACCAAATTGACGGGCTTACAAAGCAGACAACGATAGCTGATAATGATGCACATTTTCCAACCTCTGGAGCTGTTGTAGACTATGTTGCTGCACAGCTAGAACCCTTTGGTGGTTTTGAAGCTATAGCTAACGAAGTATCATTTCCTAACACACAACCAGTATCAGGTGTTGCTGTTTCTATAGCAGACGCTGCTGGTATTGTAGTAAATGGTAGTGGTGTAAGTACAACTGGTAGAACTGTAGGTGGATCTACAGTAACTATAAACGGTATTGCATCAAACTTTAACAGCTCAACTGTTGCAA
>VMHT01074638.1_pt1 | contig 12002 bp, 8 predicted proteins | sample 4693611 | NCBI WGS metagenome assembly VMHT01 (sample SAMN12280063, study PRJNA550983) | marine metagenome | isolation source: seawater sampled from same location over 5 years 0.02-0.2 micron viral filtrate | place: USA: collected off the coast of southern California halfway between the port... ...
GAATATCTTGAGATGACATATCGAGGTTTGTCCAATGGTCCAAGAACCTCTTCGAGAGCCTTCGTGAATATTTTTGATTCTTCTTCAGTACTGTTGTCGAGGTGCATGCGTAACCAGCCTCCACCACGATCACCCCCCGATGCTCGGCATTGTTGTGAAATGTAACCTGCGTGGATAAGACTGTTTGATATGGCATAAGCCATTGCTTTGACAATGGATTCGTCAGTCCATTCTGTACTGTGTTTTGTTCTAAATCCAAAACCTCCCCCAAAGCCCCCTCCGCATTTTGTTTCAATTGCTTCCTTCGGTAGGGCAGAAAACGGTTGTCCAATCCCCCACAAATCTCTTGCCAGAGTTCGGTTTCGTGACCGTTTCAACATCTCATCATTGAACAATGACATTCCTTCACTGATTCCCTCCGGTTCTGCTTCAGTGAAAGCGGCATGAACGTGTCCGACGCCTTTTTCGATTGCACCATCGTCGCACACTCCGTACAACTGTTTGTGCTTCTTTTCAAAACGAGCATAGTCTTTGAAACCGTTTGTAAATTCTTCAGCAAGACATACGATATCCCAATTGTTTGCAACCTTCTCTGGCCATTCTTTGTCGAGACGAATGGAGCGGCCTCGCAATTGGTTAATACTCATACTCGTGGTGACGGTTGTTAGATCGACGAGCACATTAATTCTGGACGCATCCCATCCTTCTCCTAACAGTCCTCGAGTCCCTATCAAGCACTTCGTGATACCTTGTTGAAAGAATTCCGTAATCATCATTGAGTAATAGCGCGGAATCCAATCTTTTCCTTTGCCAATAATTACGTGGTAACCGTTCTGTATCTGATCTGTAAGTCTAATGTCGAGTTCACGGCTTTCGATCCAAGCGTTCGCTTCATTGAGAAATCGTCCGGCTAAGTCATCGTCGACTAAAACAGTACTTCCGGTCATTAGCACTGGGTCGAGAAGGTCACCGGTGTCGCATTGAACTAGGGCTCGGAATGCAGCAATTGCGCCTCCGGCTTCATCGTCCATGACGCCTTCTACGAGTGTTGTGGCAGATGTTTTCTCAAAATCTGTAATGATGACAGCACGAATATCTGGTCCTAATGATTGCATCTCTGTTGATATGATATTAGACAAGGCTTCGATTTTTGTGGAAGCATAGGCCATAATTCTCCCAACAGGGGACGCACATGGCCGAACTCCTGTTTCTGTTATCTGAATTCCAAGGAGTCGTAATCGATCTGTAACTTCCTGGCCCTTTTGATGATCGTCCGTTGATTTTGAACGGCGTAAGCCATGACGAACATACCTGTCGAGGACTGGTCGAAGGTAGGCCATCCGCCCCATCTCAAGTTGGCTAGGATGTAAAGTCGGGACGTCCGGAGGGAAAGGAAATTCACAATTTGAGAGATATACTCGAGCTGCAAGGCAGAACTCTTCGTTTCGATTGTTGTAGGTTTCCCATGTAACTGATTTTCCTCCTGGAAGGATTCGATTGTCGAGTTGCTGGTAAATCCAATCTTGTAATCGAGGAATTGCCTCTTCATACGTTGGTTCTGCTTCAACCGTAACCATGATTTGTTCAAATTCTTCGTCGACTCTTGAGATGTATTCGATTTCATGAGTAGCAGGCCGTACAAAATAACACAAATCCTGATACGGAGCTAGGTTTGAATCACGAACGAGTGCTGGAACCGGAACTTCGTAATCGATTTCTCCAAAGAATGTCTGGTATCGTTCAGCAGAATCTGCATCAATCGTCGAATAATCAGGAGGTGTTGCAGTTAATCCAAGTACGATGGGATCATCAAAGAACTCCTTCAATTCTGCCAAGACACGTCCCCAGTGATGCAGTAAATGGTGACATTCATCGAGAATAATTAATCCAATTCCCTTCTCTTTGAGGCGCATCAAAGTATCTCGGGATGAATCATGTAAAGTCCAAAGGGCGTTTCCATGCTTTGCAAAATCATCTCTCACTTTTTTTCTATAGACCGAAAGACGTGACGAATAATAGTCTGAATTGTTTTCCTTAAGATCCTCAATCCACAACAGTGCTGAATCTACTGTATCAGCTTCCCCACTTTCGATAAGAGTCTGGCTCCATAGTTCCAAAGCACTTTCATCAAGGTCCTCTCCTCCTTTCTTTGGCATTGTGATGGACTGGTACGTAAGGGATGTTAAGAGACCTGGATTTTTGCCATCCGTACTCACTTGGTCTTCTTTACCATCGAGTTCAAACAATGATGTTCGGGCTGCCCACTGGGCTTGAATTGCCGAATTCGGGGAGAGAACGAGCGTTGGAAGCCGAACTAAATCAGACCATACATAGAGCCCAAGTACGGTTTTACCCGACCCAGGTGGTGCCACAATGTGGAGATGCTTTCCTTGTTGCTCCAATTCGGGTTTGATCACTGAGACTGCAGCAACTTGGGATGGGCGTAGTTTTCCTGAAAAATGAATATTCCCAAAATCATGGGGGGATTCAGACACTTGAACGCCTCATCACTTTGGTGGGCCACGCTTAGGTCCAGGTGGTCCACCCTTTTTTGGCCCAGGAGGTCCACCTTTCTTTGGTCCAGAAGGCCCTCCCTTTGGCGGACCTCCGCCAGGTGGTCCTGATTTCTTCGATCCAGGCGGTCCTCCTTTCGATGGTCCCGGAGGCCCTCCTTTCTTCGGTCCTGTCTGTCCGCCCTTGGGTGGTCCTCCTTTCGATGGTCCCGGAGGCCCTCCGCCTGTTTTCTTTGATCCTGGGGGCCCGGAGCGGGAAGGGCCAGGCGGTCCTCCACCTGCTTTCTTAGGCCCGGGAGGCCCAGAGCGAGAAGGTCCTGGAGGTCCTCCACCTGCCTTCTTGGGCCCAGGAGGTCCGGAGCGAGAAGGTCCCGGTGGACCTCCACCAGCTTTCTTTGGGCCGGGTGGTCCGGAGCGAGAAGGTCCGGGAGGCCCTTTTCGAGTCTGTTCGGGTTCTTCTTCCTCTTCCTCTTCGAAAATTGCACCACAGTGTGGACATTTTGAATCCGATTCCTTGACGAGGCCGTCACAGACTTCGCACGCAAACATTTCTTCATCGTCTTCTTCTTCTTCAGCACCGATGGTTTTCAATTCACCATCCTTCATGCAAGAGAGAACGATTTCGACGTTCATATCATAGCCTTTGAGAGCAACTTCTGTTTGGATTGCATGTTCAAAAGCTGAACTGAGATCTTCTGGAGTGTCCAAAACACGTCCATCGTCCACATAGGTGAGATTGACCAATAAAACGCCATCCGATATTTTCGCTTCAGGTGTTTCGACTGCAACGCCTCGCTTCCGAGCAACACGACGTGATGCCACTTCACACATTCTTCGAAGCAAGGCATCGTTAGGGCCATCGGATTGTGACTGCCCCATTGTACCTGCAAGAACCTCTGCCGCAGGAGTTATGCCCTGAGCATCTCGAAGGTGCGAAGGAAGTTCTGCCCCTAGGTTCGCCAATACATTTGATGCACTGGATTGATTCATGTTCAGCCATTGATTTCTGCGTTCATTCTTGACCGCACGTTCTGTTTCCGCAAGCCGGTTGACCATGGCGTCGGTTGGTGAAGAAGCAGGATTATTACTCACCGTGGTCCCTCCAAGTTGCTTGCCAAGCTGTGATTCAACGTTGTTACTAGGAACGGCACCACTTGCAAGGGTTGGCCCTCGGGGCTGTTGTGGAATGTCACTCTGTTGTGGGATGACATTGCTTGGAATATTCTGTTGCATTGGTTGTTGGCCTTGCGGGATGAATGGCTGTTGTTGAGGGAATTGATTACTCATCTGGTTGGGAAATTGACTTGGTTGCTGCGGAGGCAGTTGCCCGCCTGGTGGGAGGTTGTTTTGTTGTTGTAGGCCAGAGGCGATATTTTGTAGGATATCTGCTGGAATTCCTTGAGGCATCCCTTGCTGTTGCATGTCGCGCTGTTGCCGGACTGCTTCACCTGAGACAACACCGAAACCGCGACCACCTGTGGCTTCACCGCCCCCTAGACTCGTCGAACCAACGGCGGAAAAACTGCCTGCTCTGGAGACTTCTTGTCGGGCTCCACACTCCGAACAGAAGATGGAATCGTCAGGGATTACTGCTCCACAGGAACCACACTCCATCTCCTCACCCTTACTAACCTAAACATCCTTGATTCTAAAGTCTTCGTTGTTCTGTTTTGCAAATCATCCAACACAGAGTAATAATCTTCATGCGGGAGTGGGAGTTGGAACTGTTTGGAGGGCCAGCATGTCGGTATTGATCGATGAGGAAATCGACAAGTTGTTGGAGACAACTTCACGCTCGTTTTACCCGACTCTGAAGTATCTTCCAAAAAAGATTCGTGGGCAAATTGGATTACTGTACTTGCTCGCACGAGTTGCAGATACAATCGCTGATTCGAAAGAAGGCCAAAGCAAAGATTTGATTGAGGCCTTGACACAATACAACGAGGTAGCCCAAGGCCGTTCGAGCGAACTCCCAGATTTCTCTTCGCTAGCAGAAATTCAGTCAAACCCAGATGAAGGAGAGCTTTTGAGAAATGTAGAGAAAGTCCTACAAGCGTTGCCAATCTACGAAAAAGGAGACCAGCAGCGAATTCTTGAATGTCTTGATGTTATTATTGGAGGCCAAATTCTTGACTTGCAGCGATTCGGAATTGCAAAGGATGATGGCATGATATCATCTTTGAATTCAGAGGAAGAGTTGGATGATTATACCTACAGGGTTGCAGGTTGTGTCGGGGTATTTTGGACGAAGATGTCTCTTGCCCACATCATTTCTCTTCCGAAGGAGAAAGAAGAGAAATTCTTTGAAAACGGAATACGATTCGGTAAAGCACTGCAGATGATCAACATTCTAAGGGACATACCCGAAGATGTACGGTTTGGACGTTGCTATATTCCAGGCCCTTCATTGAATACCCATGGGCTTCAACCCGAAGATTTGCTCGATTCAAGCAACATTGGGGCATTCCGGCCATTGTATGATACATACTTGGACCTCACAAGCGAACATCTGGATGCCGCAATCGAATACATCAAGATGATACCTGATCGTCAGTTTCGACTCAAAGCAGCATCAATGCTTCCAGTGTTGATAGGACAAAGAACCGTAACTTTACTTCGAGAAGGAAATATTCTCGATTCTGATGAAAAAATAAAGGTCACTCGCGATGAAATGAAGGGATATTTCAAGAAATTACTGCGTGCTCTGATTCTTCCAGGTGGAGTTCAAAGACTTCTGGCAAAAAACAAGAATGCCTAGGTGCAGTCTTTGTTAGTTAGTAATTACATTGTTTTGAAACAATACTTTTGTGCGAACGTTCGAGAGGAGGTCTCTTAAACAACGGGTGCTAGGAGCAAATGTTTACGATGTTGGAACGCCGCAAACCATTGGACCTTCTCTTTCCACTCAAGGGTGGAGCCGAAAGTTCAGTGGAGGCGAGAACATCACCAACTCCTCTCGACCGTCTTCGAGCAGGTGTAATGCTCGCTCGGGATGCTGTAAAAGCGGTAAGTGTCACCGCAATGGAAGCACTCCGAGAAGGTGCAATGATGATTGGTTTGTTCAATGAACAAAATGAATTGATTGATCCTTTTGTCGACCTTGATGCACCAATATGGTCGGATAAACCACCCATTGAATTGTATCGTCTCGCTTATCGATACTGCGAAGAACTTACCAAAAGAGAGGCCGGTAACTTCTATCACTCCTTCAAGTATTTGCCAGACGAACAAAGATTAGCGATGTGTGCTGTTTATGCGTTTTGTCGTCGCGCAGACGATATCGCTGATGGAGACTGGGCTGACCGATTCCCCGGTTCAACGGTCGAATTGAGCCAAGAAGCAACAGAATATCGTCTTCAACTTGAATCTCTTCAGAAGCGCACAACAATTTTGGAAGATGAAGTTTATCTGAACAAAATCAACCAATTGTTCTTTTTCAGGAAGAAACTTTCAACTTGCTATACTGAAGTATACAGCACAGACCCTGTTTTCCTCGCACTGAAAGATACGATTGAGAGATACAACATCCCTCGAAGTGTCTTTGATGACCTCATCTCTGGAATGGAAGACGATCTTTACAGCAACCGATACAGAACCTTCGAGGAACTGTATGTCTACTGTTATCGAGTAGCTTCTGTTGTCGGCCTTATGTGCATTGAAATCTATGGATATGATGATCCTAGAGCACGTAAATTTGCTGAATCATGGGGCATATTCATGCAATTAACCAACGTTTTGCGAGACGTCGGAGAAGATATTGAGCGCGACAGAGTGTACCTCCCGTTGGATGAACTGGAGCGAAATGGAATGACGGAAGGCGACCTTTCTGGTGGAAAGGTTGTCCTCAGCAGCGCATGGGAACCATATTGCCATCATTACGCAAAGCGAGCCCGTACGTATCTCGATGAAGCCCGTCAACTTCTGCCCCTCCTTCCTCGTCGAACTCGCTATTCTCCGGCTGCGATGATTGCTTTCTACGATAAGATCCTCAAACAAATAGAGAAGCAACAAGGAGACGTCTTTACTCGACGGGTTAAACTCAACAAGGTGCAAAAACTTAGTCTAGCCGCAGCAGTCTATCTTCGTCACCGATTTTTGCCTCGATTCCTTGACCCTGTTTGGGGCGGACTGTCTCGAATCGGGCTACTTCCGAACGTTTGACTGAATCAAGCAGTTCGTGTGAAGGCTTGAATACCAGTGATGTAGCGACCTAGAATCAAATTGTGAATATCGTGAGTTCCTTCGTATGTCTTCACAGATTCGAGATTTGCCATGTGTCGCATGACTGGGTACTCATCTAGAATTCCATTTGCTCCATGAATATCACGTGACACTCGAGCGATTTCAAGTGCAATGTCTACATTGTTCATCTTCGCAAGTGAGATTTGCTCGTTGAACCAGGTGCCATCGTCCTTTTTACGACCTAAGTGGTATGCTAAGAGCTGTCCCTTGGTAATTTCACGTAGCATCCATGCCAACTTGTTTTGGACAAGTTGGTACGATGCAATAGGGTGATCAAATTGAATCCTGCTTAATGCATAGGTCTTGGCACTGTGGAAGCATGCCATTGCTGCACCTAATGCACCCCAGGAAATTCCAAAGCGAGCATTGTTCAAACAAGAGAATGGACCTCTTAGTCCTTTTACTCCGGGAAGGATTCTATCCTTAGGAATCTTACAATCTTGGAAGACGAGTTCCGAAGTAACCGATGCCTTGAGGGAATGTTTTCCTTTCATTTCAGGTGCTGAAAATCCTTCATCGTCTTTCTCAACAATAAACCCTCGAATGACACCGTCGAGTTTTGCCCAAACAACTGCAACATCGGCAATTGTGCCGTTGGTGATCCACATTTTTGCACCGTTCAGAAGATAATGGTCTCCTTTGTCTTCGGCTTTCGTAATCATGTCTCCTGGATTTGAACCATAATCAGGTTCTGTCAATCCAAAACAACCAATCCATTCTCCTGAAGTCATTTTTGGAAGGTAGTAATTCTTCTGCTCTTCGCTTCCGAAATCCCAAATTGGGTACATAGCAAGAGAGCCTTGAACAGAGGCAAAGGAACGAAGTCCAGAGTCGCCACGTTCAAGTTCTTGACAAATGAGTCCGTATGCCACATAGGAAAGTCCAGGGCATCCATAGCCCTTCAATGGGGCCCCAAGAACACCCATTTCTCCAAGGGCGACACGCCACTCATCGAGAAAGATACCTTCATCGCAGGCATGTTCAATCTTCGGAATAACTTCCTCGTCGACCCATTCACGAACAAGGTCACGGATCATTATTTCTTCTTCAGTAAGCAAGGATTCGATGTCGTAAAAATCGACGGCTTCGAAAGGTTCCATTCAGTTCCCTCAGTTCGTGGGAGGCAACCCAACTCATGAACCTTAGCACAAAAAAAGAATGTTCATTATCCTCATTCTTTCTTTTCAAAGCCACGCAGTTGCCTGTATTTCCGTTGTAAATATGGACTATTCATGAAAATAAGGCCAAGGATGACACCCGGAACCGAGATCGCCACAGCAGCAAAAGTAACGGTTTCAAGAATGCCCAGACTTTCTCTTGATTCCGTGGGGTAAATGTCGACAATTAATCCTTCATTTGTAATCAACCAACCATCGTCTTCGCCAACTTCCCACATCAATGCAATTCGCTGCCCAGCAACCTCTGGGTCATAGGACGTTATTTTGCTTGATTCAATGTGCATGAAGACCTCATCAATATCAAGTTTGTATCGAACAGATTCCATCGGAGCAAGATGGATGAGAGATGTCCCATCATGTCCCCTACTCGAGGAAATGAAGTCTGTCGTTCCTTCTTGCAGTTGCATCACTTTTCCAGTCGTTGATTTGGATGCATCTTGAATATCAAGGACGATTGAAACATGACGTCGCCCGCTTGCAAACCCTGCGCATTTGATGTAATCTCCATCAGGACAATCTACTGCAACCCAAGTGTCATCTGATGTGCCATCAAGCCACGTGATCTCCCGAGTCCTATCGATAACTGCGAGACCATCATTCAGGGATGAGACAATGCAAATGTTTTGTTCTGGATGGCATGCAATGTCGGTTATCTGGCTTGATTTAGTATTCACCAATTGGGTCATTCCTTCTCCTTCATTGAAACTGTAAATGTTCCCATTTTTTGCACCGAAGAAGGCTAAATCTCCGCCTGCTCGCCAAGCGGTTGAACTCAGCTCTATGCTACCAACGATTCCAGCACCATTTACTGCTTCGATACGGTTGTCACTAAGTGAATAACGAAGTGCTGCGCCTAAGTCTCCTGCAATCAATGCTGTTTCTCCATTCGGGTGCCATGATACGTCGTTAAATCGTGCGGATCGGCTGCTATCGATTGCTTGATCGTTATTACGTTCGCCAGGATTTGAAGCAGATATCATGTGGACAAATCCATCATCGCCTACCAATAAAATGTTGGAACCTCCGGGGGAAACTTCCCCAGCACGAATGTTCAATCCTTGCATTTCCAGCGAATTCTCTTTGCTGAAACCAACCTCGGATGCCGTTGCTAGCGGGGCAAGAAGAACAATCAACATGAGGAATAATGCCCTTGTGCGCATAGTTGGCCCAAGCAATCTGACAGAAAAACCCCACTCTTTGGGTAGTTTGTTCTTCGCGAGCCTTATGAGGTCCGTGCCGATGGACCAACATGGAGCGATTCGCAGTAAAACGAGGTCTGGAAAAATCAATTGGTGGAAACGCAGGCTTAGCAAAGATGGCAGCACAACATTTTGACAATGTTCAAGCAAACGCAGAAGGAGAGTTCCAAGCATCATTCGGTCTCCTTTCACAAATTTCAGGTTGTTACACTGACCAAGGTAAGCTTCAGGTTGATGTCGTTCAACTTAAGGGGTCCGAACTTGAATCCTTCCTTTCAGCAGAAGGTGGGCGAGAGCAGGCAATGGAAAGTCGACGTCGTTGGTCCGCATTTCTTGACGAAGCAACAGGATACACTGCAAAACAGCGAGGAGACAAGGCAAAAGAAGATGCTAAGAAATTCTCTAAGGCAAAGTCCGCAATTAAGATGATTCGAAAAACTATTGAGATGAGTAGTACTGTCACCCAAGAAACAATTGACAAGGCTGAAACAATGATTGCCGAATTGGAAGGTATGATTGAACGTGGCGAACCCCCTTCTGAAGGCAAAGTCAAGAAATTAAGCGAACTAGTGTGAGGTGTTTTCGTGGATTTGGATACCCTTCTCGAACCTTTTGAGGAGCGGTATGAGCGAATCAAGGAACTCTCTGCAGATGATCGCCACCGTCTTTATCTTATGATTGGAGATGTTGAAGAGAGCGTAGGAATCGAACATCTTGTCGACTGTCTTGCTGAAAAAACCTCGATGGCAGGGGATGGAGTCATTCGGTGTTATGTTGGTTTCGAGCCCAGCGGAAAAGCCCACATCGGTTGGAAGGTCCTTTCACTTCAACTAAAAAGAATGCTTGAAGCAGATGCAAACGTTTTGATTTTCTTAGCAGATTGGCACGCTTGGGTCAACGACAAGTTCGGAGGAAACATGGGAGATATTCAGAAGACGGCAGTCTACATGGAAGAAACCTTCCGTGCCCTCTTAGGATATCCTGAAGAAGGTGATGGGCCAGGACAACTTCGGTTCTATTGGGCAAGCCAACTTATGGATTCTGGAGATTATTGGGCTCGTGTCCTTCGATGTTCTAAAGGGGCGACATTGCCTATGGTGCGAAAAACCTTCACGATTATGGGTCGAGATGAAGCATCTTCTGACCATGACCTCTCGAAATTTTACTATCCTGCCATGCAGGCTGCAGATATTTTCGAACTTAATATCGACGTTGCAATTGGTGGAATGGACCAGAGGAAGGCGCACATGTTCATGAGAGATATGGCATCGAAATGGAACTGGAAAAAGGCAACGTGTCTTCATACACCTATTCTCTCCTCGCTAAAAGCGTCCGGTGTGCGTATGGATTCCTTTGATCATAAGATGAGCAAATCAGATCCTAACGGGGCGCTTCTCCTTCACGATACGATAGAGAAAGTGCAAAAGAAAATGAAGAAAGCGTACCTCGATCCTGTGGATGAGCATTCGCCTGTGTATGAACTCGCCCAGCATGTTGTCCTCCCCGAATTCGGTCACATCCAAGTCACTCCAAATCCAAAATTCGGAGAACCAAGCACTTGGACAGATCTCAACGACTTCAAGCAAGCTGTGATGGATGGCACTCTACATCCATTCGATGCAAAGATGGGTGTTGCTGCAGGTGTTGCAGCAGGATTATCTGCAATAAGTGAGCATTTCGAAGCAAATCCAGAGGCTTACGAGACCATGCTTGAGATTACATCATGATACTTCTTCGATGCTTATCGCTCGAACTTGTAAAATTCGACGTGTATCTTTGACGAAGTTTCTATCAGGAATTGGATCGATGTATACAATTCCATTAACTCGAATGGTTTGACCAGCTTGGTATTCATCGACGTATTCGTCGTCAATAATGATCTGAATAGGTTGCTCATTTTGACCACCATTTGCATCAAACACATTTAGATATTGTATATCTTGGTAGAATGACCCTTCTGCAGTCAATTGGAGCAAGGAGTCCAGATGCTTGTAGAGGCCGTAGGAGACCGGTCCGCCGATGGTTCGCTCAGCATCATCTAAGCAAACCTGACAAGGTCCATGAGGGCGCTTTCGCTCTCGTGCCACACGCTGAGGGATTTCTTCTCTGTGACCGCAGACTATGCACGTGTAGAGCGCCTTTTTCAGATAACCAACACGAGGGCCTACATCTTGTATTTTAACAATCAAACTGACGATGTCTCCTCGATTTCTCATTCGTAGGCTTGATACTTTCTTCAACTTCTGGTTGGGTAAAAACAACGGTCTCAGGACGCACCGGACATCAGAGAATTCCGATGCCATCGATCGCAAAACTTCGTTGGCCAAGTCAATGGTTTGTTCTGGGAATTCATTAAACCGCAGATTAAGCAAGTCATCGCCATCAATATCTGCATAATCGACCAAAAATGAAAAGATTGGTGTATCTGCGGCAGTAAGTCCTTTCAGCGCTTCAAAATCTTCAGTATGTTTTCGTTGAAATAGGTCTCTCCAATGATTGAGTGTGTCTGCAACTTCACTTGGTGGTCCGGGAATTCTTCTCTCATCTGTCATGGAAATTTTCGTTACCAACGGAGGCCTGTAAAGGTTGTTATCGGTGACAGATTTCTGATTGCAATTCATGTCGGCTCAAAGCCAATCTTCATGAATCTCATCTCGCTGGAAGGAATGATAGAGATGTCTACAATCGTCGTGTTGGTCAAACAAGTCCCGGATACAAACGCCAAAATTGCTGTCCAAGGAAATCGAGTAGATCTTTCCAGCGTAAAGATGGAAATGAGTCCATACGACAGCTTTGCGATTGAAACAGCACTTCGCCACAAAGAAGCAACAGGTGGGACAGTAACGGCCCTCACCGTCGGAGCAGCAGGA
>VMHT01078540.1_pt1 | contig 12002 bp, 9 predicted proteins | sample 4693611 | NCBI WGS metagenome assembly VMHT01 (sample SAMN12280063, study PRJNA550983) | marine metagenome | isolation source: seawater sampled from same location over 5 years 0.02-0.2 micron viral filtrate | place: USA: collected off the coast of southern California halfway between the port... ...
AAGATCAACTGCCCGAGCCTGGGTCACGACGTGATGTCGCTGGATCCGGAGAAGGCGCCCCATTCCACCGCCGAAGCGGAGCTGATCAAGCTTAACCTGGCGTTGGAAATGGGTAACAACGTGATGTTGTATCTGGACGATATCCAGCACACCCACCCTGAATTCCTGCAGAAATTTATCTCCCTGTGTGACGGCACGCGCCGCATAGAAGGGGTGTGGCGCGGCAAGACCCGCACCTACGACATGCGTGGCAAACGTTTCTGTGTGGTGATGGCGGGTAACCCCTACACCGAGAGCGGCGAAGTCTTCAAGGTCCCCGACATGCTCGCCAACCGGGCCGACATCTACAACCTGGGTGACGTGCTCTCGGGCATGGAGCATGCCTTTGCGCTGTCCTACATCGAGAACAGCCTGAGCTCCAACCGGGTGCTGGCACCGCTGGCCACCCGGGGCATGGCGGACTTTTACCGGTTCGCCGATCTGGCCGAAGGCAAAACGGTGGCGGATTCGGACTTTGAACACGACTACAGCGCCGCCGAGCGCGATGAAATCGTTGCCCTGTTGAAGAAAATGATCCGGGTGCGGGAAACCGTGTTGCGCGTCAATCAGGCTTACATTGCCTCCAGCGCCCAGGCAGAAGCTTACCGCACCGAGCCCACCTTCAAGCTGCAGGGCAGCTACCGGAACATGAACAAGCTGGCGGAAAAGCTGTCTCCGGTGATGAGTGACCAGGAACTGGAAGCCCTGATTGATGACCACTATCAGGGCGAGGCTCAGCTGCTGACCTACGGCGCCGAAGAAAACCTGCTCAAGCTCAAGCAGATGCGCGGCACCATGACCGACGAAGAAGCGCTACGCTGGCAGACCATCTGTGAGGAATACCGCCGCCGTCAGCAAGCAGGTGGCGACGAGGAAACCGGGGTGAAAGTGGTTCGCCAACTGGGCCTGATCTCGGAACATTTGCAGCAACTGGGGCAACAACTGGTTGCCGGACTGGACAGCGGAAAACACCCGGAACCCGATCTGGACAAGGCTCTGAGCCAGTTGTCCCGTTCCCTCGAAACCGGCCTCAGCGAAGGCCTGCAATCGGTACAGCTGAATCCCGCTGTCACCGTCAACCTGGACAGCCCGCCCCAGGTGGGCGACGCGCTGATGGCCTTCGCCCGGATCTTTGAAGAATCCATTGTGCCGCTGGTGAAAACCATGGATGGCAAGCTGGATCTGGATTTGAAAACCCAGAGTGACATGAGCCGGGTGTTGCGGGTGATCCGGGAGCTGCAGGAGCGTTTGCTGGCCGGTTGACCACGTTGATACCGGGGGCGAATGTCTGGATCGCCCACCCCGGTATCAATGCGTTGGCTTTACTGAGGGATGGTCTGTCCTGAAGACCGGCGCAACTGCTCCATAGCACCAAGACTGGTAAATACTTCCAGGCTACTGACCGGGCTGGCGCCTGCGTCGGCTCCGACATAGTAGTCCGGCATGTCGATGGTTACGTCCTTCAGGGCCGGGTACATTACCTGGGCGATATCGCGCTGGATTTCGGCCATATAGATATCCCGGGCGGCCTGTTTGGCCAGCAGGTGTGCCTTGGCGACTTCGGCTTCCGCCAGGCCTTGCTCACGAATGGCTTTTGCAGCGTAGGTGGCGGCTTCGGCATTGGCTTTCTGGATGTCTCTTTCAGCAACCGAGATTTCCAGCTGCTTCTGTTTCTCCAGCACGGCTACGGCCTTTTCTTTTTCTTTGCGGACGGTCTCCAGTTCTGCCTGCTGGCGCTCCATTTCCACTTCTTTCTGCTTGGAAATAATGGCCAGTTCTTTGCTGCGCTGGGCGTCCTGGATGGCCCGGGCCTTCTCGATCTCTTTTTCCAGCTGCGCGGTTTTGGCTTCGGCGCGGGCGGTTTCCTGGGCCTGGATCGCGGTAATCCGCTTGGCGACCAGGTCCTTCTTTTTCACCAGCAGCTCATCCAGTCGCTTCTCGGGCAGCGGACGGCCAATGGTCACCTGGCGTACCTGAATGCCATAAGCATCCAGCGGGTTGGCAATGCGCTTGGCTTGGCCTGCGCTGTCCTGCAGGATGATGTTCTTCCAGACCAGCTGCACTTTCCGCTCCAGCCGGTCGCCGTCGTCATTGGTTGAAGATACGGCAGCCAGGTCGGTCTGTTCCACTTCCACCTGCTGTCGCTCGGTTTCGTAAAGGCCATTCTGCAACTGGTCTTCCAGTTGAACCTTGAACTTGTTCAGACCACCCTGGAAGAACTCTTCGCCGGTGTACTGGGTGGCGGTCACTACGGTCACGTTTTTGGCGTTCTTGATCAGCAGGGAATCGATCAGGTTGTCGTAGCTGCGGAACTCACGATGCATAGCCACAATCTTTTCGGGATCTGCTGACAGTCGGAACCGGAAAGTGGCCGGAATCCGGGCGGTGTAGGTGTCAGCGAACTGCACTTCCACTTCGCCCAGCTGGCGGGTGGATTTGATCTTTTCACCGCTCTCCTGGTTACCGAAACTCAGGGTCATGGCCTGATTGTAGGTATAAACGTTTGAGAAGAACGGCACTTTGAAGTGCAGGCCGGGCTCGGTGAACACGCGGATGGTGCCAAACAGGGTGTCCTGAACCACATAGGTGTAGCCCAGCTCCGTGGTAAAGAAGGAAGACATGGCCAGGAAGACCGCGAACAGCGAGCTTGCGATGGCCAACAGATATTTTTTCAGATTATTCAGAACAGCAGAGAGCATTTTCTCTGTCCGTGAGATTGCCGGGGCGTCCATTCGATACTCCAGATGGGTTCTTGGGGCGGCAGAATGTACCGGAATGTCGTAAATAGTGTGTAGGAAGATCAGTCAGATTTTTGTAGGAAAAGTCTGCATATGAAGAGAAGTTGATCGGCTGGTCAAAAAAACGTCATGCGGTGGTCATGGCTCTTGTGAACACTGACGCTGCAGTATCATTCATTTCACAAGGAGCAGGTTATGAAGTTACGCGTTATCGCAAGTGTGGTGTTGAGTACTCTGATGGCCGGAGCCGCCAATGCCACACCGGGCTGGCATGATGAACGTCAGTGGATGCCGCCTGGGCTGGAAAAGGCATGGCACGATCACCAGGGGCATAAAGGTTGGTACAAGTATCAGGGCAAGCCATCGGTTCAGGTGGGCGCGAGGCCGTACTGGTTGGTTGAGGATATGGATGACGGCCCGCTCAAGGAACGTCTCAAGAGCTGTGACGTGCGCAACTTCCAGGCTACGGACTTCTCGATTGGCCACCGGGGAGCGCCCCTGCAGTTCCCGGAACATACCCGGGAGTCCTACATCGCCGCCGCCAGGATGGGCGCTGGCATTCTGGAGTGTGATGTTGCTTTCACCAAGGATCGCGAGCTGGTGTGTCGCCACGCCCAGAATGATCTGCACACCACCACCAACATTGTCACCATTCCGGAATTGAACGCGAAGTGTACCCAGCCGTTCGTCCCTGCTGATCCGGCATCCGGCACTCCGGCCAAGGCTGAATGCCGGACCAGTGACATCACCCTGGCGGAGTTCAAGACCCTCGAGGGTAAGATGGACGCCTACGATCCGATGGCGACCACACCGGAAGAGTATGTCGGCGGCACTGCTGACTGGCGCACCGATCTGTATGCCAGCCGGGGCACCTTGATGACCCACCGCGAGAGTATAGAGCTGTTCAAGTCACTGGGCGCCAAGTTCACACCGGAGCTTAAAACGCCAGTGGTCGATATGCCGTTTGAGGGCGAGTACAGCCAGCGGGACTACGCCCGTCAGATGATTCAGGATTACATCGACGCTGGCATTAACCCGAAAGATGTGTGGCCGCAATCGTTTAATCTGGACGACGTACTCTTCTGGGTGAATGAAATGCCGCGCTTTGGTGAACAGGCAGTGTTTCTGGATCAGTCGCCGATCACGCCGGATACAGAGTCTCTGGCGCACATGGAAAGCCTGAAGTCCCGGGGCGTGAACATTCTGGCGCCAGCGCTCTGGAAAATGCTGGCGCTGGATAGTTATGGCGAGATTGAACCGTCTGAGTATGCCCGCAATGCCCGCATGGCTGGTCTTGATCTGATCGCCTGGACCGTGGAGCGTAGTGGTCCCCTGGCAAATGGCGGTGGCTGGTATTACCAGACAGTTTCGGATGCCATCAATAACGACGGCGATGTCATGAATGTGATTGATGTGCTGGCTCGGGAGGTGGGCGTCATTGGTGTATTCTCGGACTGGCCGGCCACGACCACCTATTACGCCAACTGCATGATGAACCCGAAAGGGCGCCGTTAGCTGGAGCTGTAACACCTGTCTGATGCCTACATTAAAGCCGGCCTGTAGGTTAGACTGGCCGGCTTTAAACTGGCGTAAGGAGCCCAACATGATCTGGACCGTATACCTCTCCGGCGAAATCCACACCGACTGGCGCGAGCAGATTGCTGCGGGTGCTGAAGCGGCGGGCCTGCCGGTAGAGTTCACGTCTGCCAATACCGATCACGAATCCAGTGATGCCGCAGGTGACTTCCTGGGCAAGCCGGAGAACAATTTCTGGCGTGACCACCAGTCGTCCAAGGTAAACGCCATCCGCACCAAAACCCTGCTTGAGCAGTGTGATCTGGCGGTCATCCGCTTTGGCGACAAGTACAAGCAGTGGAACGCGGCCTTCGACGCCGGTTATTGTGCGGCCATGGGCACGCCATACATTACCCTGCATGACGAAGACATTGTGCATCCGCTCAAAGAAGTAGACGCCGCCGCCATGGCATGGGCTCAAACGCCGGAACAGGTGGTAGAGCTGCTGAAGTATGTAACGGCTTAAGAGCCGAAATATCGGAATTCTGTAAACAGGGACGTAACAGGGCAAAGGACTATGCCACTCTGCAATACCACCCGTGTCAGGGCGATGCCTCTGGCATTCAGTTTTATTGTTGTATCAATCTTCCTTTCAGCGTTTGGGCACGCCAGTGGCCGGCCGCCGGCTCTTCCGCTCGCCAATGTCTACCATCCCGGGGTCAATCTGGAAGAGTACTGGGTCAGTGAAAAGCTGGACGGTGTCCGGGCATTCTGGGATGGCGAGACGCTCTGGTCTCGGGGCGGGTACAGGTATAGCGCACCGGCCTGGTTTACCCGTCAGTTTCCCGCTCAACCGCTGGATGGCGAACTCTGGAGCGGTCGTGGCCGTTTTGCGGAACTATCTGGCGTAGTCCGCAAAGTTCAGCCAGTAGACCAGGAATGGCGTCAGGTGCGCTTCTACGTCTTTGATTTGCCCGAGCCAGATCGGCCTTTTGAGCAACGCTATAGACGCTTGCAACAGCTGGTGACCGCAGCAGATTCGCGTTATCTGGTACTGGTGGAACAGCGGGTAGTTGCCAGCCACGATGAGCTGATGGCCCGGCTTGAGCAAACGGTCGCGGCCGGTGGTGAGGGACTGATGCTGAAACGCCGCAAAAGTTGGTATCAGGCGGGCCGTTCAGATGACCTGCTCAAAGTGAAAAAACATCAGGATGCGGAAGCCACAGTGGTTGCTCATCTTCCCGGCAAGGGCAAGTATGAGGGATTATTGGGGGCACTGGAGGTAGAGCTGGAAAGTGGTCGCCGGTTCCGGCTTGGCACCGGGTTTACCGATGAGGAGCGGCACAATCCGCCTGCTATTGGCGCCCGGGTTACGTTCCGCTATCGCGGCCTCACGGCTACAGGCTTACCCCGGTTCGCCAGCTTTCTAAGAATTCGTAATGACGAACCGGAGAGTATCGAATAGTTCAGCCTGCCAGCGCCTTCTTACTCTCGGCGAGTTCCTCGAGGGTGCTGTATTCACACTCGTTTTCAACGATAAAGCTGCGGCCTGAGTCGATCAGGATGTTGTCATCGCGCATGAAGCGACGGCCCAGCAGCACCGGATAAGAGAACTTGCCCCGATCCGTCAGTGAAAACTGGGTTTCATGGGTTTTGCCGCCAATACAGAAGTCCATTTTTATCACGTATCGGCGTTGTGACGGCGCGCCCTTGCGCTTGATCAGAACGGTCCGGTATACCGGCCGTTCGAATTCGAGAATCACTTCTTCGTGATCAATATCCCCTTCACTGGGCTGGTCTTTGTGGTCGCCCAGTGGAAGTTGGAACCGGACCCACTCTTCATTGTCCTTCTCGAACGGTTCAACATTGACCGCATGCAGGGAGGAGGTCTTGGCACCGGTGTCGAGACGGGCTTTCAGGCGTATGCCGGTTTCGCCCATTACCACCCATTCCACGAACCCCATAACCTCGGGTTCCGGTGTGGCCTCTTCTGTGCTTTCGGCCGATGCCGGAAGCGCGGAGAAAATCAGGCTTGTCAGAGCGAATAAGAGAACAGCAGATCGCATTGGATGCTTCCTTGTATTTTCCCGGATAAACGACAAATACGGTTCCAAAGCGTATCAGGATTCCCTCTCTGTCGCCCTTGCGGGCAGATTAAACTTCCTTGAGCTGAAGCGTTGGCAGCCATTCGCCCGTGAGCCGTATTCTGGCCCGATTATCGCCATAGCCATTGTCCCTGGCAGGCGTACACTGGAGTTATCAACAGGAGAATGATGATGGCACCTCAGGTCTCAACCGGGCGAATCCAGCAACAGGTAGCGGCCATCGCCAGTGGTTTTCTTGGCGACTGGCTGGAGCATCGTGGCAATGGTCTTGCCGTTCCTATGTCCGTATTTGCCGGAGATACAGAGCTGCAGGTAGAGAAACCGGAACCCGAGGCGCCCGGCCGTACCCTGTGCCTGTCGATCCACGGCCTCATGGAACTGGAGTCGGTATGGGATTTTCCCTCGCGACCGGGTTACCACTATGGGAGCTACCTGGCGGAACAGCTTGGCGATGCCAGCGCCCTGAAACTGCGTTTCAACACTGGCCGGCCGATTTATCGTAACGGTCAGGAGCTGGCGGCCCTGCTTGAATCCCTGGTCAGTAACTGGCCCGTTCCGGTGCAGCGGTTGATCCTGATCGGGCACAGCATGGGCGGATTGCTGATTCGAAGTGCCTGCCACTATGGTCTGGTGAATGGGCACTCCTGGGTCACACGGAACCCGGATTGCGTGTACATCGGTTCGCCACACGATGGCTCCTGGCTGGCGGTTGGTGCCCACCGGGCGGCCGGCTGGTTAAACCGGAGATCCCGGGACTATCTGAGGGTGATTGGTGAAGTGATCGACCTGCGTAGCGAGGGTATCCGTAACCTGTCCCGGGGCGATGTCCTGGAACCCGGTGTGGAGCCTCAGCCACTGTTACCGGAGGCCCGGCATTATGTGATCAGTGGCTTGCTCCTGCGCGGTCAACAACACCCTGTGAACCTGCTCTTTGGTGACGCCTTGGTGCAGCAGGCCAGTGCTGAAGGCGCTGGCCAATCCGGCTGGCAGCTGGCGGGCTGTGCGAATTTTCCGGGTGTGGATCATATCCGCCTGGCTCACCATACATCGGTGTGCCAGCAACTGGAGGACTGGTTGGTATGAACAAGGGTAATGGCGACATGCACTGGTGGCTGGACCTGGTAGATCTGCTCGCTCACGGGGTGCAACACGGCGCGGTGAAACTGCAGCGGGTTCATTTGTCGGTGGCCGAAGAAAGCTTTCGGATACTGGAAGCTGTGCCGGTTACCCGGCCCGGAGCGAGAGTGGTTCGGGTATGGCACCACGGCATTTCCCGGCTGAGTTATGGCAGTGTGGCGATGGCGGGAGCGGCCGTGACGCGGATTACCGACGGTTATCTGCGGGAAAGAGATGACAGGAATGTGAAGAAATCTTAGTCCGGTTTTAACCCGGTACCCCTGAATTCTTCTGTAGGCTGGTTTTACGCAATCGGGAAACAGGATTTCCGATTGATCGTTTCGACGAATGGAAAACCCAACCACAGAGGAAAACGCGTTATGAGCTACAAAGCTGGATTTGCGTGTGCAACTGTTCTGACTGCTGCCGTCTTCACTGCCCCTGCTGTCTGGGCTCAGGATAATGTCAGCCGCGACAAGTCAGGACCGTACATCAGTGGTAGTTACGGGGGATACAAGGCCCACGGTGGCGAATTCGAGGACGAGAACGATCTGCTTGGCGCGGCTCTGGGCTATCAGTTCAACGAATTCTTTGCCCTTGAAGCCGAATACATCGATTTTGGCAATTTCGGCGATGATGACGTGGAAGGTAAGCTTAAAGGCGCGGGCCTGAGTGCCATCGGTCGCCTGCCACTGACCGACAGCTTTGGCGTTTATGCCAAGGCCGGTGCGTTTGCTTCCGCGTTTGATGTTGAAGCCTTCGATGAGGACGAAACCTACGATGAGGTGAATCCTTTTGTCGGTGCCGGTGTCGACTTCCGGGTAACCGAACAGCTGACGGCGTTTGCTGAGTACAACCGCTACAATGTGGACATCGATGAAGACGACTTCAACGGCCAGGTAACCAACGACGGTCCGGATTTCGATACCGGTCGGGTTGGTCTGAAATTCCAGTTCTGACACTGACGTCAGTCGTTAAAAAAAGCGCAGCCCTTAGAGGCTGCGCTTTTTTGTTTTCAGGCACGGTGAGAATTACTGCTGGTTCTCAAGCTCGCCAAAGGTATCGGCAAACAGGGCCGACGAGAGGTAACGCTCGGCCGAATCGGGCAATACCACCACAATGTTTTTGCCCTGGTGTTCCGGCTGTTTGCTGACCCGAATCGCGGCCACCACCGCAGCGCCGCAGGAAATGCCGCACAGAATGCCTTCTTCCCGCATCAGGCGATGGGCCATGGCCATGGCGTCCTCGTTGGACACGGCCTCTACCTGATCGACCAGGTCTAGGTCTAGGTTCTTGGGTACAAAGCCGGCCCCTAGACCCTGAATCTTGTGGGGGGAGGGTTTAATCTCGTCGCCCCGCAGTGTCTGGGCAATGACCGGTGAATCCTCCGGCTCCACCGCCACGGTGGTAATCGCTTTGCCCCGGGTTTGCTTGATGTATCGGGATACGCCGGTCAGCGTGCCGCCGGTACCAACGCCGGCAACAAAGATATCCACTTCACCGTCGGTATCGTCCCAGATTTCCGGGCCGGTGGTGTCCTCGTGAATCTTCGGGTTAGCGGGATTCTGGAATTGCTGCGGCAGGAAGTGGTTGTCCGGGTCGGAGGCAAAAATCTCCTCGGCCTTGGCGATGGCGCCCGGCATACCCTTGGCGGGTTCGGTGAGTACCAGTTCGGCTCCCAGGGCCTTGAGAACCTTGCGCCGCTCCAGGCTCATGGAGGCCGGCATGGTAAGAATCAGCTTGTAACCGCGGGCAGCGGCAACATAGGCCAGGGCAATGCCAGTGTTACCACTGGTGGGCTCGACAATAGTCATGCCGGGTTTCAGGGTACCGCGTTTTTCGGCATCCCAGATCATGGCGGAACCAATCCGGCATTTGACCGAGTATGCCGGGTTCCGGCCTTCGATCTTGGCCCAGATCGTTGCGCCATCGTTTACCCGGTTCAGCTTCACCAGCGGTGTGTTGCCGATGGAAAGGGAATTGTCGTTATAGATACGTGCCATGTTCTGCTCCTGTTCCTTATGTCTTGCGTCCGGTCTGTCTTGCTTCCAGGCGGTTTCGACCATTGCCCTTGGCGGCGTAGAGCGCCTGATCGGCCTGCCTCAGATACTCTGCCGGTGAGCCGGTCGGCTCGGGCACGCCATAGGCGAGGCCAATACTGACCGTCAGCTCGATCGGGCTACCCTGGCAGGTATCGCACTGCCGGTTGGCAACCGCTGCCCGGAAACGTTCCAGTCGGTCCATGATATCGGATGCGTCTTCGTAACTGGTGAAAATTATGAATTCCTCACCACCAAAACGCGACAACCGGTCGGTTTCCCGGCGGAAGTGCTCCCGCATCACATCAGCCAGTGCCTGAAGGCACTGGTCACCGGCTTCATGGCCCCAGGTGTCGTTGATTTTCTTGAAGTGGTCGGCATCCACCATGGCCACCGCGAATCCGGTTTTATGGCGCTGGCACCACTGGAAGCTGCGGGGAAACTCGCGGTCGAAATAGCTGCGATTACCCAGTTGAGTGAGATTGTCGGTTACGCTCAGCCGTGATAATGCTTCGTTGGCCTCGGCCAGCTCCCGGTTCAGGCGGCCGAGCTTGCGATTCCAGTACACCAGCAGAGCCGTTATCACAAGGCCGGCAATCAGAATCTGCCAGAAACGGGTGTAATCAACCCGTTCCTCAATCCGGAGATTACGCCAGGTACTCTCCAGGTTTTCCCTCTCCTCTCGAGTGAGGCTGGAAACCAGCCGCTGCATGATGTTGTGCAGTATAGGCTCGTCATTTCGAGTAGCAATGGCCAGAGACCAGTCGGCAGGAACCCGGCCGATCACTTTCAGGTCAGCCAGGCCGAGTGACTGCATGTAATAACTGGCGGTCGCCAGCGTGGTGATGTAGCCGGCCAGTTTGCCGTTTTGCAGCTGCCGTAACCCGTCTTGCTCGGAGCCAACCGGAACGAGCTGCAGCGAGGGGTAACGTTGTTTGAGGAGCTCGGCAAACGCGTAGCCGTCGACCACGCCAACGGGCCTGTCGCCCATGTCACTCAGCCGTTCGATAAACGGTGCCTCAATACGCCCCATGATGACATTAGGCACTTCAAGGTAGGGTGTGGTGAAGTTCATGTAGCTGGTGCGTTCCGGGGTTTCCATAGCCAGAGGGAACATGTCACAGCGGCGGTCGCGGGCGGCGTCAATGGATTCCCGCCGGCTGTCGGTTGGCACCAGTTGGAAATTGAGGTCACCCCGTTCCCGGAACAGCTCCAGTACCTGGGCTGAGAGTCCAACATGCTGGCCATTCTCGACGGCTTCCAGTGGGCTCCAGTCCGGATCGACACAAATACGGACTCTGCGATTATGCTGTCGCAGCCAGTCGGATTCCGTTTCGTTCCACTCAATTCGGCCACTCGGTTGATCTGCCCGGCGGGCCGTGGCGCCGAGCCAGCGGGTTTCGATGGTTCTCTGTTCGGTGGGTGAGATCGACGCCAGAGCCTGGTTCAGGATATCTGCCAGGGGCGACAGGGTCGGCCGGATGCCGAAGCGCAGGTCCTCTCCGGTGAAACCGGGAAGTACCAGTTCGCCGGCAATACGTACGCCGCTGATGCCAAGTTCATGTATCCAGTAATTGCCCGAATGCAGGGCATTGATCACCACATCCACGTCGCCCTTGGCCAACGCGTGGAACATAGGCTCCTGGGTGCTGAAGGTGAGCAGATTTTTTGTGCCCAGAATCTCTTTGACGGCTTCTTCGTAATAGATGCCGGCACCGATGGCCAGGCGGTAGTTTCTCAGGTCTTCCAGCCGGGCGTAGTCCAAGCCGTCACTGCGGGTAAATATGACATTGGGGATAGTGTGATAAGGCTCGGTGAATCGAGCAAAGGCTTCCCGTTCCGGGCGATAGGACATGTTCGCCATGATATCGATATCGCCGTTCTGCAGCATTGGAATCAGCTCGTCCCACTGGCCGCGTACCGGAATAATCTGCAGGCCGGTGAGATCGGCCAGACGGTTCATAACGTCCACGCTCAGGCCCAGGGTTCGGCCACCGTCAGTAAAGCTGAAGGGGGCATAATCATCCATGAAACCGACTCGAACCGGTCCGAGGGTGGCCAGGAACTGCAGTTGTTCCGAACTTAACGGTAGCCTGGCGGACCGTTCTGTGGAAACGCCACCGAATTCCTGCCAGCGCTCACGCAGGTTGCTCAGGTAGCTTGCCGGAATGGCACTTAGCCCTGCCTGCAATCGGTCGAGCAGAGCCTGATCGCCAACCCGGACACCAATTCGAAAGTCCTCCCGTGATAACTGGTTCAAGGGTGCAGGGCCGACCATTTCCAGAAATCGGAAGCCGGCCTGGTTGGCCAGGTACTCCATAGTCAGGCGTGGGCCAACGGCCACATCCACCCAGCCAAAAGCCAGGGCGCGCACCAGGCTGGGCAGGGTGTCGTAGGTCTGTATGGTGAGGTCTTCTTCCTGCAGCCGATCCAGGTAGTATATGTTCTCC
>VMHT01091510.1_pt1 | contig 12002 bp, 10 predicted proteins | sample 4693611 | NCBI WGS metagenome assembly VMHT01 (sample SAMN12280063, study PRJNA550983) | marine metagenome | isolation source: seawater sampled from same location over 5 years 0.02-0.2 micron viral filtrate | place: USA: collected off the coast of southern California halfway between the port... ...
GGTCAATATGGAATATAAGCCCAGCTAGAGCAAAAAAAATAGGTCACCCTGCTCCTTTTCCTGTTGAGTTAGTAAAGAAATTTATAAATCTTTATAGTTTTAAAAATAACCTTATATTAGATCCTTTTATGGGTAGTGGTTCAACAGCAATTGCCTCAAGAATGCTTGATAGAGATTACATTGGATATGAAATAAACCCTGAATATGTAGAAATAGCAAATAAAAGAATCAAAGAAGAAATTAGTTAACTAAATCCCAGGCTGAGAATAGGTCTTTATATATATCATTTTTGCTTAATAAGTTTTTATGATTATCAAATCCAACAAGCTTACCTTTATCCATAACAATAATTTTTTCAGCATTCAATATAGTTTCTAATCTGTGAGCTATAACAATTGAAGTTTGGTAGTCCAACACTTTGTCAGTTGCTTCAAGGATAGAATTTTCAGATTCCATATCTAGATTAGCAGTAGCTTCATCAAAGACAATAATTTGCCTTCTTGCAAGAACCGCTCTTAATAATGAAATAAATTGTCTTTCTCCTGCAGATACATTTGAACCTCTCTCGCCAACATTTTGATTTAAGCCTTTTTCATATCTATCAAACCAGCGAAGAACTCCTATTTCTTCAAGTTCTTTCTCTAATTCAATATTTTTTGGATCTGAATAGATTAGATTATCTCTTATTGTTCCTCTAAATAAAAAACTTTCTTGAGGTACGTATGCAATATTTTTTCTAGCCCATCTTTGTGTTACGTTTTTGGATGACTCCCCATAAAAGTGTACTTCTCCTTTAGTAGGCAAATAAAATCTAAGAACTAATTTTGCAATAGTGCTTTTACCAGCTCCTGTTTCTCCAACTATGGCAATTTTTTCACCTTTATTGATTGAGATATTTACATCATGTAAAACAGTATCTCTGCCATAAGAGAAATCTACATTTTTGAACTCAATTACTTTGTTTGAATCCATTTGCGGTTCAATATCGCCTGTCTTGCTTAGCACTTGCTCTTCATCTAATATTGAAAATACTTTTTTCATAGAAGAGCCAGCCGAACGAAGGACATCGTAGTTAAACGAAAGTTGAATAAGCGGGTCGAAAAAATAATTTAAATAAAATAATAATGCGACTAATTCACCAACTGATAAAGTTCCTTCATTGATTCTTACAGATGCAAACCAAATGACTACAGCAATAGATGTAACTCTTGTAATTTCGAGAAAAGGAAAATATATTGCGATATTTTTGGCAGATTGCATATTAGCTTTTAAGTGTTCATCATTTACATTCTTAAACCTTTCAAATTGAGTTTTTTCATCTGAATAAGCCTGTATAATTCTGACTCCTGAAATGCCTTCCTGAAGAGATGAAAGAACTTGACCAATCCACTCTCTTATTGACCAATAAGCTTTATCAGCATGACTACGAAATATTCGTGTTGCTATCCCCAGTAAAGGTAAGATTAAAAATGATAGTAATGCCAATTGTGCATCCACTAAAAATACAGCAATTGTAGCTCCAAGAATAGTAAGCAAAGAAGTAATGACACTACTGGCACCTTCCCGTGCAAACTCATTTAAGCTTTGCATGTCTGAGGTCATACGGGCAACTAATACACCTGTTTTGTTTTTTTCAAAGTAACTTATGTCGAGTGAAGATAAATGTCTAAACAGTTTTTCTCTTACGCTTTTAACGTACGATTCACCTACTAAACCAATAGCAAGAAGAGCCTTGCTTGTGACAAAATAAAGTAAAACTAATACAATGAAATAATAAAGACTTTGTTCAAGCAAATATGAGTAATTTGACTTAAGAACTCCTTCATCAATTCCTCTTGATATTAGTTGAGGGCCAACCATTCTTAAAGCAGATCCAGCCATAGCAATCAAAGAACTTAAAAGAAAAGCCCTTCTTACCTCAGGAACTAACCTCATTGAACGCAAAAATGTGTTATCTTTCATTTTTGAAACCACTCGTCTGACTTTCTAAGAATAAAGACTTATAACTTTCAATTTCCTCTATTAATTTTGTGTGATTACCCTGACCTCGTACTTTTCCATTTTCAAGAAAAATAACCTCATCACAGAGCTCAATTGTTGGAACTCTATTCGTAATTATTAATGTAGTCATATTTGACATGACTTTTTTAAGTTGATTTCTAATTTCTTCTTCGGTCGAAGCATCAACAGCAGAAAGAGCATCATCAAGTATTAAAATTCTTGGTTCACGTAATATTGCTCTAGCTAAAGCAATTCGTTGTCTCTGACCTCCTGAAAGACCAAATCCTCTTTCTCCAACTTTAGTTTCATATGATTCAGGTAACTGAGCTATAAATTCATGAGCTCTTGCAATAAGTGCAGCATTTTCAATTTGCTGTTGTGTAGCTTTATCCGAGCCAAGAGAAATATTATCTTTAGCTGAATTGGAAAATAAAAAGCTTTCTTCAAAAGCGAGACTTACCTGAGATCTTAATTCATCAAGTTTTACATTGTGAATATCTACTCCATCTATTTCAATTTTTCCTGATTCAATATCATAAAGCCTTGGAAGCAAATAAGCTAAAGTTGATTTTCCAGAACCAGTAGATCCAACAATAGCAACTGTTTTCTTGCCATCGATCTCAAAAGATAAATTGTCAAATATTTTTTCATCACCGTATCTAAAATTAACATTTGAAAATTTTAAACTTCCACTTCCTGTTTCTGGAAAACTTTCTGATGATTTGCCATCAACAATACTTGGAGTCTCATTAAGTAAGTCTAGAATTCTATTACCTGCGGTGACACTTGACGGTATCTCAGACAAAAACCACGCAGTAATTCGTAATGGCCAAAGTAGCAAAAAGACATACTGAGTAAAAGCTATAAAATCACCCAACGTTATAAAGTCATTTATGGATAAATAGCCTCCAAGAAGTAAGACAAGTAGTGTTATCACCATTGGTATCAATTCAAACATTGGAATAAATTTTGTTCTTAAATGCAAATATTCAAGTGATGAATTGTAAATACCGGAGATTGCTGTCTCTACCTTAGACGAAGCTAAATCCTCATTTCCAAAAGCTTTTACAACTCTTATTCCTCCAAGTTGCTCTTCAACTTCTGTTGTCATCTGAGCTTCAGCTTCTTTAACTCTTAATGAAATTCCTAAGGCTTTTGAAGAAAAATTAGAAGCTAACCATAAGACAGAAGGAATAGATAAAAGTACCAAGGCGCCCAATGGCAGACTTAAGCTGAGTAAGGTGATGCTTAGAATTATAAGAAGTAATATGTTTGCAGAAGCTAATGGAGCAATTGCGTATGCAAGCCTGACTTGAGAAGCATCGCTTGAAGCCCTTGCCATTAGTTCTCCTGTTGGAACTTTATCATGATATTGAAATGCCAACTTTTGCATATGTGTAAATATTCTATTTCTAATTCCAGCTTCTACATTAAAAGAAACATGCATAGAGAAGTACCTTCTGATACCAATTGATGAAGCACGTAAGTAACCAGCAATCAACATGAATGAAATAAAAATAATCAACATTTGTCTATTTTCTATAACAATCGCATCATCAATAATTCTTTTTATTATGTAAGGCTGAATAACAATCAAAAAACACCAGACTACGGCCGAACCCATTGAAATTAGAAAACTTTTTCTATTTTCTTTTATTCCATCTTTATAAAAGTTAATAGCTTTTTTAAATTCAGGAGTTTTAAAAATTTTAAACATGTACACCAATCATAAATGATTTAAATATTTAAAAATAACCCAAAGGACTTTGTGCATTATTTCACAAGCATATTAGTGTACCCTTTATGACTGATGTTTTAGATAAAAAAATAGAACAAGTATTAGATTCGGCTGATCGTATGTTTATTGCTACTAGTGTTGGAGGTAACTCCTCTGGTGCGTCAGTATTTTTTAGTAGAGATAATGAGGATTTAGTATTCTTCACATTCCATCCAACAAGAAAGGCTGAACAAATCAGGCTAAACCCTCGTGTTCATGTTGTAATCTGGCCAAAAGGTCAGGAAGGAATTGAAGGTCTTCAAATTGACGGAGAGTGTTACAAAATAAAAGATGAAGATGAAAAAAAGAAAGCCTACAATCTTGTATTAGAAACAACTCATGCATTCAAGGAGTTTATGGAAGATGACTTTCTCATTGAAAATGATGTTGTTGGCTACTACAGAGTAAAACCTACAACAATTAAATATGTTAATTTCTATCAAGAAGAAAAATTTGAATGGAAAACTATTCCATCCAATAAAACATCGGCAATAAAGATGGTATTCAAATTGGGGTTAAAAAGAATTGGACTCTGGTTAAGGACTATCCGTGCTCCCTTTCTTACAGCTACTTTTGCTCCTATCTTAATTGGTGCTGCTGTAGCTTGGAATGATCTTAAAGATTCAGGTTTTGATTCATCCTGGTCATGGAGAATGTTTTGGCTTGTTTTAGCTGGAGCATCATTAGCTCAAGTAGCTACGAATGCATCTAATGATTACTTTGATCATACATCAAATGCAGATGAAATAAATAAGGTAGCAAGTCCATTTAATGGTGGAAGTAGGGTAATTCAGGTAGGGCTTATGACACCTGGTCAAGTATTAATTACTGCACTTGTTAGCATTGCTGGAACTATAGCAATTGGTCTTTATTTAAATCAACAAATTGGTGGTGGATATTTTGCTAATACTCCAATCTTATGGGCTGGAATCCTTGGAACATTCCTTGCTCTTGGTTATACAGGTGATCCTGTAAGACTTGGTTACAAAGGGTTTGGTGAAGTAGCAATTGCACTAGGTTTTGGACCGGTTATGGTAATGGGAGCACACTACGTACTTACAGCACCAATTCACAATAATATTCTTTCAAGTTGGAACTGGGTTGAGGCCCTAGTTGCCTCTATCCCAATAGCAATATTGGTAATGCTTATTGTCTGGATAAATCAATTCCAAGATGCTCCATCTGATGCAGCAGTGGGTAAAAATACTTGGGTAGTTAGAACAGCTGAAGAAGGTGAATGGATGAAGCTAGAGAAGCCAATGAAACTGTATAAGTACTTCATGATTGAATCTTTTATTGCTGTAGCTTTCATTGGGGTGCTGAGTTTGTTTACAGATATTGGCACAGTTTATGCATTTATAGCCCTTGCTCCATTAGCTCTAGTTTGGAAAGCTTTCAAAATGGCAGATGAGTGGATGATTAAATGGAACAACCCTGAGGCAGACAGGCAAAAAGTGCCATATGAGCTCCTACTTGTCAACGTTTCAACAATTGGAATTCATTTCCTTACAGGATTGCTTTTAGCTGCAGCATATATTTTATAATTGCCTGAATCAGCAAATTTTTCAAATATTTACAAATTTTACGATTTAATTAATACGTTTCTTACACTTGGTTTTGATAAATCTTGGAGAAGTAAAGCAGCAGATAATCTTACTGGGACTTCAGTATTAGATTTAGGAAGTGGAACTGGTGCTGCTTTTGCACAGTTGACAGATTATGAAACTACGGCTTTGGACCCAGATAAAAAGATGTTGGAATTAAATATATTTGAAAATAAAGTTCTAGGTACTGCTGAAAAATTACCTTTTGAAGACAAAAGCTTTGACAATATATTTTGTAGTTTTGTCTGGAGAAATATATCCGATACAGATAAAGCACTTGGTGAAATATACAGAGTCTTAAAACCTGGAGGAAAGTTTGTTCTACTTGATATGACAAGACCGAAAAATTCAATATTAAAAATACTGCATAAGATTGGGTCATTCAAAATACTGCATCTTATTGGTCTTTTAACATTTAATTTAAAAGAGTATAGATTTCTATATAGATCTCTAGACTTTTATCCCCAACCTGAAAATCACCTCAAGATGGATAATTTTATAAATATAAATATTGAGAGAATGGGGTTGTTTGGTTTTGTTTACTTGGCAGTATTTACAAAATAGATAATTTTTTAAATATATAAATTTACTGATTGGCTAAAGCTACAAGCAATTGTCCGACTTGATCTTGTGGTAAGTTTCCACTTCTTCTTGCAACAACTTTTAAATCTTTATCTAAAAACACCCAGTATGGAAAAGAGTTGACGCCATAAGCAGTACCGATATCTCTATCTAAATCATAAATCTGAGTTTCTGACCAGCCTTCTCTTTCTAGCCAATCATGTGGCGGGTAATTGTCTCTTGATCTATCAATTGATGTAGCTACGGCAATAATTTCTACACCCTCTGGAACACCAATAATGTCAATATACTCTTGCATAACTGGAACTTCTTTCTGGCAGTATCCACACCAGTGAGCTAAAAACAAAAGAGCTTTTGCATTACCATTTTTTTCTAGAGTGACTATCTCAGAGTTTTCATTTGGCCCTGAAAATATTGGTGCATCAAGACCTCTTGCAACATTATCATCGTTTTCTCCAGAATATTCTGGTAAACCTTGGCCTGTAATCGTAGTCTCACCCTCAGGTAAATTTCCATCTAAGGGTTCATCAACTAAAGATACGCCTATTGCAACAGCCAAACCTACTACAAGAACTACTGCTCCTGCGATAATGAAGTTTTTATTCAACTGTTTCCCTTCTCGAAATATCATAATACAACAATGCTAGGAATATTGTTAAAAATCCTGTAGATGCCATGACAGGTATGCTAATAAATCCAAAAATATCTACATATTTTAAATTACAAGGAACATCAATTGCGCAAGAACCTCCTCCACCACCACCATTTTGCAAATATATATGATAAATACCAATACCAACACCAACTGCACTTAAATAACCGACTTTGATTACTGATTTGTTAAATAAACCGATTATTAAAAATAAAGCTACCGGATACATAAGATAACGTTGATACCAACAAAACTTACATGGAATAAAACCTACAACTTCAGAATAGATTATGCTTCCAATTGAAGAAAAGACGGCAACACTAGTTGCAAAATTATAAAACTGGTCATTGATTAATTTTCTAAATCTTTTTTTTGTAAATATGAAATACAAAATTAGCGCACTTATGGCCCATGCAACAAAAGTGAAGAAACCAAAAAGTGTATTAAAAAAGATGATTAAATCCATATAGAATTTTACCTTAAAAAAAATGATAGGCGGACAAAGCCGCCTATCATTAAATTTTTGTTATTGAAAAGTCTTAGACTTTTTCTCCTGATTTGATTCTTGCCATTCCAAGAACTAATACACCAAGACCAACTTTGTTAATAATGTCAGCTACTGTATAAAGTACTTCTCTGATAGCATCAAAATCACCAGCTACTGGAGCTAGATATCCTAAAGGATATATAATCCAGCCAATAAGTATAAGGTTTTTGATTTTCTCAAACTGATCTGCCTCTGCTCCTTTGAGTCCCATTCCTTCTGCTTGAAGGTTTCTCATCAAATAAACATATGCAGCCATTGCTACAACAAACCCTACCCAGTATGCATCACTGCCTGCAGCTGATGTCTCACCATAGTATCCGCCACCAATCATTACGACAGCAGCCAATCCCCAGTTTCTAACTTTTTCGTTATATTCTGCACCCGAAGATGTTACGGCAAGTACCTCTACGAACATTAATGGTACTGTTAAGATCCAGTCAACATACCTTAAACCAGTATCATATGATCCACTATCCCAAGATGCTCCCATCTTTTGGTAGTGATACCATGCTATACCAGTTACAAGAGCGGAGATATATACTCCTCTTCTGTGTTTTGGATCAACTTCTCTTGATGATGCAAGTAAAAATACTGTACCAGCGAGCATACCCACTGTTGCAACCATAAAGAGTCTATAAGTAAGTTCAGCCATTTTAGCCTACTCCTTTTGTTTAATATTACTTTGTGAATTTAATCACAAAAAGTATTTTATTAACTTTAAGATTTTGTGAAGGATTAAATAAAAAATTTTTAGAAATTTTTGTAACTTTATTTTTAAAGAGTAGTAACTTCTTTTGAAGTGTTTCCCCATTTTTCTAAGTAAGGCTTTAAATTAAATTTCCTTGCAGCTGAATCAGATGTCATGTATCTAATTTTTCCATATATTTCTCTTTCTGGACCCCATGCTCTGTCATATCTTCCTAAGACCCAGAAAACTCCGGAGTATGAATTAGGATCTCTTCCATCAAGTGCATATCGATCATTAAGTGTCATCATGTATGACAATGCCATTTGGGGATTAGGAGACCATTCCAGTATTTTTTTACCCCAAAGCATCCTTAAATAATTTTGAATAACTCCTTCTTCTCTCAACTGGTTTTGTGCTGCATTCCAAATTTCATCATGAGTTTCTGAAAAAGTTAATTGATCTAAGGAGTAAATATGTTTTCTATCATCTATCGTGTGCTCTTCAAGTGTTTTAACTGCCCACTCAGGTAAAGAAGAATATTGATTATAGTTGGCTCTTCTAACACACGTATGATACCCCAATTCTCTCCAAGTAATTAATTCATCTAGAAAACTATCAAAATTGAGACTTCCACCCCACCATCCCTCTCTTCTGCCAACTAAATTTGGTTTAATTTGCTCTGGAGACCAAGACTCATGGTTAATTAATTTCTCAAATATTTCATGAGTTGATATATGACCATAGTGTAAATAGGGAGACATCTTACTACTTGCATTTTTGGATGGGTTGCTACTGTATTGTGCATAATCATTAAAACCATCTTTTAAAAAACTATCAAATTGTTTTGATGCATTCTTGTAGCCGCCCTGAATTGAACTAATCTTTACGGTTTTGTCAATATTGAGTGAATTTAAAAATTTATCTATATCTGTATTCTTGAAATCAAATAACGGCCATTTTTTTAATGTAGAGGAAATCAATTTTTCAGTGAATTTTTTATTCAATCTTGATAATGGGAACTCATCGGGAATCTCTGTTATAAAGTCTTCTAAATTTTTATGTAAGTACCGTCTAAAGTCATGTGCTCGTACGTATTCTTTAGGAGAAAGTCGAATGGGAGCTATTCCATTTGAGTCAACTAGTTCATACCTTGCAGATATTTCACCAGAAGCTTTAGCAGTCATTTGGGGAACGAAATATGTAGGATAATCATCAGTAACAACTACTGATGCATTTCTAGCAAGATCTTGGAGAAGTCCATCTGCTTCGCCTGGAGAGGTCTCAATGAATGGATAGTAATAGGCCATTGTTTTTGATATCTCATCATTCATTTCACTCATTCCATCAAGCATGAATTTATGAAAACGTAAACTTGACATTGGATAGTCTAAAATTAAAGGCTCTAATATAACTAATGGTTGAGAAAGCTTATTTGCCCACTCTACTGCTCGTTGAAGAGCATAGTTATATTTTGTTCTTTTAAAAGCAATAACCCAGTACACAACATATGAGGAGGAATTAATGTCTGGAGTAATTTCTTTTAAAGTAGTTACTCGTGAAACAGGTACATTAGTCATAATTACTATTATAAATTCATCGGGAATGTATCTAGTGGATTACACCTCATTTTGATTTTAAAATAGTAAATATTTGGCTACAATTGAAAAGATTGAATTATGGGTGCAATAAATATTACTGAAGTTGGAAAAATTTATCCCAATGGAACAAGAGCTCTTGAAGACGTAAACATTGAAATAAATGATGGGGAATTTGTAGTTCTTGTTGGTCCTTCAGGCTGTGGAAAAACTACATTATTAAGAATGGTTGCAGGATTAGAAGATATTACAGAAGGTGAAATCTCAATTGCTGACAAAGTTGTAAATGATGTAGCACCAAAAGATAGAGATATAGCTATGGTCTTTCAAAACTATGCTTTATATCCACACATGTCTGTTTATGACAATATGGCATTTTCTTTAAAATTACGTAAATTACCAAAAAGTGAAATTGAAGCAAAAGTAAAAGATGCAGCAAAAACATTAGAGATAGATGAACTTCTTGATAGAAAACCAAAAGCTTTGTCTGGCGGTCAAAGGCAGAGGGTTGCAATGGGTAGAGCTATTGTTAGAAATCCTCAGGCATTTCTTATGGATGAACCTCTTTCAAATTTAGATGCAAAGTTAAGAGTACAGATGAGAGCTGAATTAGGAGAATTACATTCTCAGCTAGAAACTACTACTTTATATGTAACGCATGATCAGGTAGAAGCTATGACAATGGGTGATAGAGTTGCTGTAATTAGAAAAGGGGAATTACAACAGATTGACACACCTAGAGAAATATATCTATACCCAAAAAATATTTTTGTTGCTGGGTTTATTGGAAGTCCAGCAATGAATTTCGTTTATGCAAATATCGATGTTTCTGAAAAAGAAACAAAATTACTATTTGGTGATACAGAAATAGTAAGTTCACATGCACCAAAATCTTTAGTTGATTTTAATGATCAAAAGATTGTACTTGGAATTAGACCCGAAGCTTTTGAAGATTCCGTTTATGCAAATGATAACGAATTTACTGGACGAATAAACATAGATGTTTCCTTATTAGAGCAATTAGGTTCTGATACCTATATCCATTTTTACAAAGATATTCCACCTGTGCAAACAAAAGCAATTGAAGAAATCCTAGCTGATGAAGGTGAAGATATATCTGCATTGGGTACCGAAACAAAGTTTATTGCAAGAATCAATCCAAATGCAACAATTGAAGAAGGCCAGAATATCAATTTAGCGATTGATCCTTCTAAACTCCACTACTTTGATCCTGATACAGGACTAGCTATAGTTTAGATTTCTTTATCTAGTTCATTTAATAATCGTTCAAGTGATTCTGGTCCCTGTTTAATATAATCAATTAACATTTTCCAAAGCAAATTTGCTCCAATTGGTCTTGCCATTATCTCTGAGGCATCATATCTAAACATATCCTTTTTCAAAGCATCATGAGTTATGTCAAATTGATAACTTGTAAGACTATTTTCAATAAATGCTCTGTCAAAATTCTTATTTGCAGATATAAATTCTGAATCATTTTTTTGTGCCCACACTTCACCAAAGTTTTTTGATAATAAACTCTGCATAGTTTTTATTGAAACTTCATTATTTTCTACTAAAACTAATGAATCTCCAATACCTACTAAGCTATTTTCATAAGTTACAGACGGTAACTTTATTACACCGAAATCTTTCTCATACTTGTATTCTTCAGGAATATAATATCTAAAATAATGGCCACTCCATGACAAGAAACAATCATTATTATTATTTAATAACACTCTCGGTAAGTTCCTAAATTCTATATTGAAAATTTCTCGATGACCATTCTCAATCATTGAGGGATAGAAAATAAAACTGCCTAAATCATTTAAAACTGAATAGATTTTTACATTTGCTGCTGCAATTTCTAATCTAGACCATTCATCATAGACCTCAGGACCTTGCGTTGTAAGGAGTAGGTCTTCCATCCAGTTAGTTTGAATCCAACCCGTTGAAGCTCCACTTTCTGAATTGGTACACCATGGAGAGATATTTTTATCTGCCAAATTTTTAGTACTATTTATAAGAGATTCGAAAGTTGTAAAATCAACATCGGGGTACTCATTTAATTTTGAGACATCAAACCAAATTAAAGAATTAGGAAATAGCCTCAACCATCCTGAATAAATATTCTTATTGTAGGAAACAATATCTTTTAGATTATTTGGGTAAAGTTCTCTTAAAGAAGTACCGTCAATAATAAGATTATCTAAACTGTAAATATTTCCTCTATTAGCTAAGTTGGTAACGCCTTGTGGATTAGGAATAATTGCTATTGAAATCTTTGAATTTGGATTGTTAATAATATAAGTTTCTGGATCTTGGACTTCTTTATATTGAATTCTAATATTGAGTTTTTTAGAAATGTTGACTAATTCTTCTTCAAAATACTCCTTATCATGAAATTCAGGACCAATTACAACAACTTCAGGTGGATTATAAGAAAAAAATGAAAGTGCTATTGTCACAATAATTGAGATTAGAAAAAATGTATATTTTATATTAATTCTCAAAGTTTAATCCCATAGTAATGCAGCTCCCCTAACTCCACTA
>VMHT01123348.1_pt1 | contig 12002 bp, 13 predicted proteins | sample 4693611 | NCBI WGS metagenome assembly VMHT01 (sample SAMN12280063, study PRJNA550983) | marine metagenome | isolation source: seawater sampled from same location over 5 years 0.02-0.2 micron viral filtrate | place: USA: collected off the coast of southern California halfway between the port... ...
AATTAGGTGTAGCACCTAACCCATGTGCTATAGTTCCTTCTGATCCTGTTCCTGTATAGGTTATAATACTAAATCCTGCTGTTGGATTTGCTTGAACTGAGGCAGCAGGATTACTACCACTCTCACTTATAGTTGCTGTAGCTGTTCCACCATTTGCTTTCCATTGCCATGCTACATAACTTCCTGTATTTTGATTAACGTCTGTGTCTGTGCCTAATTGAAATCCATCAGTTTCAAATGCTTGAACACCATTTGCATTAGTATTTTCTGCACTAGTTGTATGACTACCTAAATATTTTGTAGCACCTCTATTACTATCTTGTAATGCATGACCTCTAGTTTGTTCTCTTTGTTTTATCCATAACCAATCTGGTTTAAAATCACCTGCATTAGCACTATTCGTTATACTTCTGTCGTCATTACCATCACCTGTATATAAGGTAGTTATAAAATACTCTGATGGATCGTCTATTGTTGTATAAGCCATTATCCAAACTCCGCTAAATTTTTAGTGCATAGTGCAAAGTAACCTGATGGTGGTGCATATTCAAAGTTACCATGACCATTAGCATCTGCATTACCACTTGATACTGTATAAGGAGGACTGCCAAAATTACAAACATAATGAGGTTCATCACTTCCACTATCGCTACCATCTCTAACATAAAAGAAAAATGTTCTATCTGCGATTGTTAAATCATAGTTTACAGCATTACCTAATGCACTTCCTTGAAGATAAAATTGAACTGTTGGTGTAGAAGCATCAGCATCTAAAGCAATACCAACAATATTATCATTAGCAGCACCTGTTAAACTTGTTTGACTTGCCCCATTACTTCCTCCATCATAAATTTGAATTTGGTCATCATTAGGTCTATATTCAACACCATGATTAACTCCTCCATGATTTGCATTTGCGCCATCAGCATCAATAATTCCTAGTTGCGTTTTATGGTCATTACCATTTTTAATTTTAAATTCTGCATACCACTTTCCCGAACTAACTCCTATTGTAGATTGTACTCTACTTCTATTACCACCATTAACACCAACAGCTTCTAAGTTACCCTCACTTAAAGTTATTCCTCCAGACGCATTTTCAACTGCTCTATCTAAAGGATTTAGTGTAGCAAAGTTATTAGTACAGGTATCTTCTGTTACATCTGTAGCTGCAAGATTAACAGGTGCATAATGATGAGTATTACCTGATGTATCAGCACCCATACCACTTGCGTTTGTGCCTGTACCTGTTTGTTTAAATTCTAAATAAACTCCGTTAGTGCCATAAGTTCCTGTGTAGGCTTTTGGTATCCATACTCCATTATCATCAAACTCTCCAAAGTCTGACGCTGCTTTCTGTGTGCCATCTATTAAATGAAATTCTGCAATATGACCATCAAAGGGAACTGAGTCGTTCAAAGTATCATACCCTACTGCGTGAATAACATCATCATTAACAGGTGTGTTTAAATTTTGACCACCTGCAAAACTATTTTCTGCAAAACTTGTTTCTAATACACCATTGATATAAACTTTAATTCTATCATTTTGTGTTCCGTCTGTTGTGTCTATTGCAACAACTATATGATACCAAGCACTTGGGTCACGAAATACTCTACTCGTATCTTTTACAAATCCACTACTTTGACTTATATATAAAGAATCAGAAAGAAATCTAATTGAGTAAACAGTGCTATCGTTTGGTCCTGCTGAAAATAATGCTTGATTGCTTCCAATAGTACATCTTTTAACCCACATAGATATTGTGTGTTTTTGTTTATCGCCTTCACTACCGGGTGTTCTTGTTAGTTCTGCGTTATCTCCATCATTAAACCTTAAAGAGTTACTTACTTCGTAACTACTTGAAGCTGAGTTCGCACCTAAAATAGTAGGCATTTATATTAATCTCCTAAAGTTGGTAGTACACCTAACGGTCTTGTAACTGATCCATCTTCTTGTTTTGTGAATGTGTATAAAGTTTCTAAGGCAGGCGTATCAGCTGCATTTGTAATCGCTGTTTCCATAGAGGCCTGTTTTGTTCTTACGGCATCTCTATGTGTTGTAATTGAACTTGGTATTGCTGTTGACTTTTCTGTTTTTCTAGTTATATACCAATCTGTTTGTGATAAAATACTACCTGCTTGTTGTTTAATTTGTGTTATTAAAATTGTTTTTAAACCTTTATCTTTTACATCACCTACAGATTTACCTGCTGGTATTATACCGTCTGTATTATCTTGACTAGTATATAATGTATCTGCGTGTGCTTTAGCAGTTGCTGTACCGTATGTTCCTGTTACTTTACCACTACCAAATGCATATGTGATATCAGTATTAGTATACCATTCAGTACTTTTTTTATTTGTTTCATCTATCTCTATTGTGTAAATGCCTATCGCATTTCTCTCACTTTCGGTCCATAATGTAAAAACTGCAGGAGGATAATTATAATCACCAATCTTAATACCTCTATTACCTTTAGGGTAACTTGTAATTGATCCTGATTCTACTAATGCAAACATTCTATTCTCCTATGATAATGTTAAGTTGAGATTTCTTCCAACTTCTAAATATTTTGACCCATTGTATCTAAACACAAAAAGGTCTCCTTTATTTGCTGTTGTTGTAAGTGTCGGTGCAACATCACCAGTGAACTCATAAACAGCGTTAGGTGTTAGTGTTCTTGATCCAGTACCGTCTTGTATAACTAATAAACTTACAAACTGTCCTGCAACGCCGCCCGAAGCAGCACTTAAATTTCTATTACCTGCTAATGTTACTTTTGCAACAGGACTTGTTAAAACATTCCATGCAATATTAGCACCGTCTGATAATGCTACTTCTGGATTAACAGCCATCGCTGCTAACGACATATAAGCACCATCTTCAATTCTCATTACTTCCGTACCATCTCGTTGTTGGAATATTAAATCTTTTGCGTCAACAACTGGTTTCATTATAACATCACTTGAACTATTTTGAATATTTAATACAGTTGTTCCTCCAGCAGCAAAATTTAAGTCGTTGCCAGCAGCGTCTAGTGTGATATCGGCAGCAGCGTCAACTGTTAAGTTGTTTGCTGATATGACTAAATCTGTTCCGTCACCTTCAATCTTCTCACTATCACCACCAAATACAATACCAACATTATTTGGTATGTGTACATCTGAGGTAGCAGTTAAATTAATTTTTGCACTAGAAGCGATTGTTAAATCTGTTCCGTCACCTTCTATTTTTTCTCCATCATCGCCAAAAGTTACACCAACACCTGATGGTATATTGACATCAGCAGTCGCTGTTAAATTTATATCAGCACCAGAGTTTAATGTTAAATCTGTACCGTTACCTGAAATCTTTTCGCCTGAATCAGCAAATTGTATTTCTTTGCCTGACGCCATGAGTAAAGCAGAAACATCACCATCTAATCTCATAACTTCGGTAGAAGAACCACCATCGTTTACTTTGAATATTAAATCTTTGTCGGATGTTGCTGTTTCAATAATTAAATCAGTTGAACTATTTGTAAATGTAGCGATTGTAGTGCCACCATCTTTGAAAAATATATCACCACCGTCAGCGTCTAATACGATATCAGTTGTTGCGTCTAGTGTAATTGTAGAACCTGAATCTATTTCAGCAATAATAGGAGTTGTTAGTGTTTTGTTTGTAAGTGTTTCTGATAATGCTGTTGTAGCAAGTGTTGATGTTGCAACTGGTAAAGTTACTGTTGCGTTACCAGAGTAAGCACTATGAGCCGCAGCCTGTAATTGTGTGTAGTGAGCATTTGAACTCTCACAATAATATCTAATGTAAGATTGTGTGCCTTGGTTTTTTAAATTAATATAACCAGCACCAAATTCTGTTGGTGTGCTTGTCGATCCTGCAAAAGTTAAATGTATTACATCATCTGAACTTTCTGCAATTTTAGTATCGCCATCAGCGTCTAAAATTAATGCTTCACCATCTAAGTCTAAAGAACCACCATCAAGTGTTAAAAGATTTGAAGCATGAGTGAGTGTTACATCACCATTATTGAAATTTAATACACTACCACTTGCAAGAAACAAGTCAGAAAACATCAATGAACTTGTGCCTAGTGCCTGACCATCACTTGTAGATGGTGCAATAGCAGTAGTTGTCAAAGTTAGTTCATCAGAACCTGCAATTTTAATATGAATCGTATCGTCTGTATCTGCTGTAATACTCGTATCAGCGTCTAAATCAAGTATTAACTCGTTAGAATTTAGATCGATAAGTGTTGCTTTTGATAGTGCCATGTGTTTCCTTTAACTATATTTATAAACTATTTATACTGATTATTCAACATCACACTTTGGTATTCCATTTTTTACATGAAGTTTTACCTGTTTTTCTTCATCAGAAATTAACGAATCAATTACAGTATAATACAGTATATTGTGTGTTTCATTATGTAATGTAACTTCTTCATCTAATTTAAAATTTTGTTGAATCCACTCTTTAGGATACTTAATAATTAAATGTAGTAAACCAGGAGTTAAAGTAATATGTGTTTTAGGTTTCATTCTAATATACTTCTGATCTCCATAAAAAGCATGAATATTATCATAATTTGTTTTTTGATAAGGTTTAGATTTCCAATCTTGTAAAATATTAAAAGCGTTCATCATTTTCTATTAATTATTTATATACTTTTTAAATACATAATTCTAAGAATTTTACCTTAGATAAACCATCCTGCAAGAATATACCTCTTACCTTGAGTTATTTTTTTTACTTTGTGTAGAATTTGACCATTTGTAAATAAAATCAATCTACCCACTTTAGGATAAATTACTGTTTCATTTTCAAAAACAGTTTGTCCTCCTTTTAGATTACTATTCAAATAAAGTATAAAAGCTAAACTATCTCCAGTATCAAAATGATTGTTCATAAAAGAACCTTTTTCTCTCATAACAATTTCTAAATTATCTAGCTTATTCTTAATGTTAAAATCATCATATATTTTTTGAACGGTATGATCGGATTCAATAGATAGAGGTTTTGTATTATTATATATGTAAGACGAAGCTATATTGTTATTGTAGGTATTAATATACTTTAGACACTCCTCATCGGAAATATAGTTATCTACACAAGTAAAAAATTTATTCATTTTATGTTACAAGTCATTGATAATTTCGGTTTGTTTATATCTACAACTTGATGATCGATATTTTTATCAAAGAAAATTACCTCTTGATTTTTAAGGATAAGTTCTTTTTTATTAATAATCCATTTAGACTGACCAAATATATTTTTTACTATCACAGGATAATGATGTCTGTGTTTGTTAAAAGAAACAGATTTTTTGCCATTACCAAAATAGAAATTACAATTTATATTTCCAAACTCTAAGTTAAGTTTATCTTGAATATCAGTTGTATCTTTATTGAAATAACCAATATTAGATAAAATACAAGTGTATCCTTCCTTTACTAGTTCAATGCACTTATTTACGTTTAAATAACCATCTTCTTTAAAAAGCTCTTCGTGTAATTTACTATTATAATTTATTATTATTTCAATCGAAGGTTGTCCCCAAGGATAAGTTTTTGGCCAACGTAATCTATCTTGAAATCTCTCATAAATATCTTTTTCATTAATATTTATTTTTTTATTTTTAATAAATTTATATAGAGAAGAATTAGAAAAGTTCATTGTCTGATAGTTAAAACTCAAGCTGGGTCAAATGCAATATTTCCAGAAACAGATATTCTATAATCATCAGAAGTATAAAAAGGATTTACAGAATGAGGCATGGCGGCAGGGAAAAAAACAATTTTACCTTCCCAAGTTTTATCCACTTCCAGATCTACTGTGCAAATTCTTCCCAAACTGTTGGTATAGTAAAAAGAAAAAACTCCCGGTACATTCGTATTACTTTTTTTACCAGGACCGTATTTTTTTTCGTTCTCAATACAATAAGGAACCTTTAACCATAAAGCAAAACTATACACCCCTTTATGTGTATGAATAGGATTAAATTCATGTTTTTCTTGAAAGTTAACCCACATATTATCTAACTTTAAGGGAACATCATTGTTAGAAAAAAAAGTAAGAGGAGTATCTAAATAACTAAAAGAATCTTCAAATTTTTGAATTAATTTAAACAAGTATTCATCAAATACTTTTTTTGCTTTTGGTATTACAAATTCTTTTTTTATGTTACCTGCTAAACTTTCGTTATGTGATTTTAATTTTTTTTCTTGTACAATTTTGTTTAATTTTTTTAACAAGGGTTTAGGCACATCATCTAAAATATATCCTATGTTATCTAGTTTTTTAGCGATCATATTATTAGCTAACGAAAACAAAAAATATTAATGGTCATTCTTCCGTTATCAATAGAATCACCATAGTTTTTGAGAGAACCGTGAAATATACTTCCATCAAAATAAACAGCTGTGTTTTGAACAAAATTAACTTCAGATATTGGCTCTTGTTCATTACTATAAAAACGAGTTCCTGATTTTAAATTAGAATCAGACAGATATATTAACATAGTGTCGCAAGTATCTTGATGTATAAATTCTTCACCGTTTGATTCTTCTGATCTCAAATGTACATAACTATGTATTTCTCTGTATAATTTGGGATCAAATTTAAACTTATTTTCAGCTTCTTTTAATAGTAACAAATGTAAAAAGGGTTCAATATGATTAAGTTTTTGAGACCGTAAACCTGGCCATTTAGTATTTGGATTAATGTAGTCTGGATGTTTTTTATAGGTATATAACTTTATTTTGTTTTTACATATTTCATAAATGTCTTGAACATAAGGCAAAAATTCATAATTTATTTGTAAAAACTTGTTCAATCTTTATTCTTTCTGTTTTTTATATTTTATTTTTTACATAAGTTGGCAGGCATATCATGGGTCTTCCATCAAATGTATTTTTATTTTTAAAATCTCCATTAGAATCATTGTAATGACAAAAAACTTGTCCACAATCATAGCCTTGAAAAGGTTCTCTCCAATGCTCTAATTCACAACCTTTATAAACTAGCATATCTCCAGGTTTTAAATTTACACTAATTCCTTCAGCGTTTTCTTCTCCAGAAGGTTCTAAAAAAATTGGCCAAGCATCCCCACCTAAATTAATAGTACTAGATATTTCACAAGAAGGTCTATCTTTGTGTCTGTGTAGAGTATCACCGTTTTTATAAATTCTAGCATAGGTGTAAGTGGGTAATAATTCTAGTCCTGTTACTTGATTCATAATAGGTAGCTGCTTTAACATTAAAGTTTCCATTACAGGATCAGCATAATGAGAATAAGTATTTGGCATTTGAATATCATTCCAATTTCCCCACGATTCATCATAGGGAGAAATAAGTTTATTTTGATACAAATAATTAGCTGCTGTTCTTTTATTTTGAAAATAGATATAAATAAAATTAACTAGTTCAAAAGGAACTGCTTGTGTTACAACGATATAATTATTGTCTTTAAAAAATTTTGATATTGGTTGTTTTTTCTTTTTTTTCATTTCAATGTCCTATCTAAATGGAAAACCTAAATTCCAAACAACTAAAGAATAACGAGTTCCTTGTGTTACAGGGGTTACTCTATGCCATACAAAAGAAGGAAATATAGTAATAGTTCCTTTTTTTCTAGCTTCTTTAGCAGTTATTATTTTATTTGTATTATACTTATCTCCTTCAATACTAAATTCTAAATCGCCACCTTCGTATCTATCACCATCTTCTAAAGAAACAGTTACAGATAGTTTTCTAACTAAGCCATGATCTAGAGATCGTGGTCTATTGTATGGTTTATTAAAAGCATCTTGATGCCAAGTATAGTGTTGTGATTTAGAATATTTAGTCCATTGTGCAGATTCAGAAAATTCCCAATCAAAGTTCCAATTACATATTTTATTAGCTTCATTAATGTAGGGATGTATTTGTCTGTAAATCCAAGGTTCATTCATCCATATGATAGATGAGTTTCTTGTTTTGTATAATTTTGATAAGTCTTTTTCGTTTGTTATTTTACTGGGGGATCCATCAAAATTGCCTGTTAAAGCAATTTCTTGTGTTTGTTCTTCACCATATTGGATAAGATCATCACAAAACTTTTCTGTTAAAACTTCTTCAAATATATAGTAATAATTATCAAGGTTCATTATATTCTCAATTCTGTATAATATGTATATATAATATATAGTAATATTTATAAAGGTTCACTATAACATATAATAATAATTATTGAGAAAAACTAAAACAAACATTTATTAAAGGTTCTTTGTTATTATTGACCTCGTAATAATGATTTAACTCTGAGTTAAACAAAATAATTTTATTTGTTTCCATTGCAATTCTCATTTTCTTAGACTTTAATTTTCCTGTTTCATATTCTATGACTAAGTTTACTTTATTTTTTCCTATTTGAGAAGTAAAAACTCCTGACATTATAGGAGATGCTTTTAAGTCATAAGGGTCTATATGGTTATGTGTATTTAAACTTTCATTCTGAGAAAGAACTACACTTCTATTTCTTTGTATGGGCCTCAAAGGATTTTTTGATATTAAGTTATAAGAGTCCCTCACATAATCTATTATCCAAGTAATATTTTTATCATCAGATAGATTATAATAATTATGTCTCCAATCGTTTATGTTATCAGATTGTCTATAATTTCCCCAATAATTTTTTAAAGCATTAAATTTTACTTTTTCAAAATCAATTAAGGATTGTGATATTGGAAAATAATCCCAAAGAACAAATTGGGATACCAATGTTTTTTTGTGTTTCATCTATAATTTTTATGATTTAAAGTGCGTCCCAAGAAAGTGTTGTTGAATTCCATATGAAATTGTCATCATTATTATCAACAGCAGCCCATCTTAGGTTGGCTTCATCCCATTCTATATAATAATTGTCATCAATAGTAGGAAAATCCACAGGAGATTTCCATTGACAATTTGTTTCGTTAAGTGTCCAACTAGAGAAAGGTTGTGGAGATATAAAAGCATCCCTTGTTGAATCATATTTATAACCAATCCCTGCATAATTTTTTCTAAACTTTGCATTGTAAGAAGTTTGTTTCCAATCTGTCCAACCGTGAATTTCTTGAAGAAAAGCAATACCAAGTGATTCTTGTTCAACACCATCACTATCTTTGATGTCATCATTATCTACAACATGAACCGCCATAACAATGTTATCAGAATTTAATTTTGCAAAGTTTGCCATTATTGAAATTTATACCTTATAATTACTTGACCACTGCCGCCTGATCCGCCGTCTTGTGGATTGGTTGTTCCTCCACCTCCACCACCGCCAAGGTTTGCTGAACCAGTACCACCTGGGTTGTTTGGTCTACCACCAGCACCACCGCCACCATCACCACCTGGTCTAGGAGATGAAGAACCAGTGCCTCCGCCGCCACCGCCGCCTCGAGCAACAGAAGATCCTGTTATAGAAATTGATCTTCCATTACCACCTCTTGCTTGTGTGGGTGATGTCACATAGGGATGACCAGCTTGACCGCTTCCACCGCCGCCACCAGCTTGAACACCTTGTTGTTGCCCGCCTGGTCCACCATTATATCCTTGTTGAGGAGTTGCAGGTGCAGATTTTGGAGGAGAGTTACCACTCCCCGCTGTGGAATCAGGGCGACCATATGATCCACCACCACCTGAACCACCACTATTACCACTATTTTGATTTGAAGCGCCACCGCCTCCACCATTACTTGTTATGGTGCTAAAAACTGAATTCGATCCAGTGCCTCCGTTGGTAGAACCTGATCCTGCACTTCCACCACTACCAACAGTTATTGGATAATTTGTGGCACTTACAGGAAGTCCTCCTGGTATTGGACTTGGATAATTAGATAATTGTCCGCCACTTCCGCCGCCACCACCTCGATAACCGCCTCCACCAGCACCACCAGCTAGAACCATATATTCTACGGTATTTGATCCAGCGGCATTACCTGCACTAGTAACTTGAAAGTAAGAACCTGCATTAAAAGTATGAATTTTATAGTCACCAGAAGTTGTTATAGTACCTCCTGTTGCGGCGACAAACTGTGCGTTTGATTTTCCTTGAAGATCAGACATAGCAATAGCGCCTGAAGGTACTTCTGCTAATCCTCGAACAGGAGCAGAACCCATATTGATTTGTGTGCCTGGAGAAATGTCTAATTCTTCATTAACGTCATCAAGACTAATTTGACCTGAGGGTGTAGGCATTATTTATCCTTTTTTAATTCGTCTATTTGTGTTTGTAAATCCTTTACACATTCTATCAACAATGCACATAATTTACCATAATCTACTGATTTAGATTTCATCTCATCATCTGCTGTTAAAACAACTTGGGGTAAAACATTTTCCATGTCTTGTGCTAATACTCCTATTTGTTCTTTAGCATTCTCAATATCTTTTCTTTTATAGTAAACACCTTGCATTTTCATAACCATGTCTAAACTATTTTCAATATTTTTAATATCTTTTTTTAATCTCTTATCAGAAAAAGCAGTAACATCATTATTAAATGTAGCCGCACCAGCTGCTGACATATCTAAGGTAAGTGCTGTTATTTCTGAGCCGCCGTCATTTCCCTTAACAATAAAATCTTTATCTGAAACTGCTGTTTTAGCAACTACATCACTTGAACTATTTGAAATAGTCAATACTGTTGTTCCCCCAGCAGCAAAAGTGAAATCATTACCAGCAGCGTCTAATGTAATATCTGCAGCTGCGTCTATTGTCAAGTTATTAGCACTAATAGTCATATCAGTACCATCGCCTTCGATCTTTTCTGAATCGCCACCAAACACGATACCTACGTTGTTTGGTATATGAACATCTGAGGTTGCAGTTAAATTAATTTTTGCGCTTGAAGCAATTGTTAAGTCAGTACCATCGCCTTCAATTTTTTCACCATCATCACCAAAAGTTACACCAACACCTGATGGCACATTAATATCTGCTGTTGCTGTAAGGTTAATATCAGCACCAGATGTAACCGTTAAATCTGTATTATCACCTTCTATTTTCTCACCAGTACCAAAAGTAACTCCTACGTTTGCAGGAACTACAACATCACTTGTGGCAGTTAAGTTAATCTTTCCACCTGATGTTACTGTTAAGTCTGTATTATCGCCTTCAATCTTTTCACCAGTACCAAATGTTATACCTACGTTTGCAGGAATTACAACATCTGCTGTAGCAGTAAGATTAATATTATTACCAGCGATAGTTAAATCTGTTCCGTCGCCTTCAATCTTTTCTCCATCATCACCGAATGTTAAACCTATGTTTGCAGGTATATTAATATCACCATTTGATCCAACCGTAATACTTAAATCTGTTCCGTCTGATTCTATTTTTTCTGCTGTTGCAAAAGTTAGTCCAACGCCTGATGGTATATTAACGTCTGCTGTAGCAGTTAAGTTAATATTATTACCACTTATAGTTAAATCTGTTCCGTCACCTTCAATCTTCTCGGCATCATTACCAAAAGTAAGTCCTACATTTGAAGGTATATTAATATCAGTTGTTGCAGTTAAATTAATATCATTACCCGAATTGAAAGTAAAATCTGTTCCGTCTGAAGATATTTTTTCTCCACCTTTATCAAAGAAATATAATGCTCTGTCATCAGCAACTCTGATTACTTCGTTACCATCAAATTGTTGAAAAATTAAATCATCTGAATCAACACCAAGTTTAATTACTTGAGCACCTGCGGTGCCATCCATATCTAAAGTAAGTTGTAAAGTACCTGCGTCTTTAAATTCTATGTTACCGCCTTCAGCGTCTATAACAATATCGTTAGATGAATCTAAAGTTATGTCTGTACCGTCATTTAAGATACTGTCAAGAGAGATACTACCTACATTTGTAATATTAGTATCACCAAAACTTGCTGTGCCTGAGACAGTTAAATCGCCTGTAACAGTCATATTATCTGCAACGGTTACTTCGGAAGTTGTATGTCCTATTGTAACAGCAATACCTGATGT
>VMHT01223335.1_pt1 | contig 12002 bp, 8 predicted proteins | sample 4693611 | NCBI WGS metagenome assembly VMHT01 (sample SAMN12280063, study PRJNA550983) | marine metagenome | isolation source: seawater sampled from same location over 5 years 0.02-0.2 micron viral filtrate | place: USA: collected off the coast of southern California halfway between the port... ...
CAATAGAGCAACTATTTTACTGCACAGCTATTTACAGCGCATTTGCAGCCACGACTTTTTTAGTTCTTACCAAGTATAAGATTATAACTTATCTGCAAGCAAACGCCCGTTTTGGGTTAAATAAGGTTTTTAACTGCCATTTATGTATATGCTTTTGGCTCTGTTTGATTATCTCAATAATTGGAATTATATTTGGTGCAGGATTAATAACGCTGCTATGCCCTTTTGCTGGTGCAGCACTAACGAGAGCAATTATAAATTAACGGATATGAAAACAAAACTAATTACATTTAAGTATTTAAGAAAAGGCAAGCAAGTTACTACTGCTATTGTGGCTAAATCTAAAAGGAAAGCTATATGCTACTTTGAGCGTTTTTATAGCAAAGAATATTCAATAGTATAGTGTATGAGCAACTTACCAGTAATACCAATCGACGGCATAGAGTTGGTAGAAAACAATTATGTCGACCATAACGGCAATATATGGTCTGCTGTAAAACTTATAGAGGCAAGTAAGAAGTACGAGCCTTTCGATTTACCTTTAGCGGCAATAGATATGCACGGCTTACCGTGGGGAGTAAATAGTATATTAGATTTTATACACCACGTAAAGCGCATAGATAATACGAACTTAAAGCACCCTATTATTTTAGACGACGAGGGTATTATTTGCGACGGCTGGCACAGAGTAGCCAAGGCGGTACTAAAAGGCGATACCTCAATAAAAGCAATTAGGTTGCTTAAGATGCCGCCGAGGGATGGAGTAGAAACAAAACCAGCAGAGTAATGAAAGTAGAGTATATAGGCAAGCATAAGATAGAGCTGTACGATAGCATAGACGAGCTACCGACAGAGCGTTTTTTCACTTATAACCGTATGCTATTAATAGATAGCGGTATAGGTGGCGATATGGAGGCAATAGACGAGCATATAGGTAAGATTATGCGTTACGTCGCTGCCGATGATAAAGAGAAAGCCCAGCAGGAGCTTTTAAATATGCGTAGTAGCTTTTACTTTGTAACCGAGAACTTAAACCCCAAGCACTTAAGCTACATAGCTCTAGTGCATAGCATAGACGGTAAGCGTATGACAGACTTTGGCGATGATAACCTGCGCAGGGTGCTAAAGCAGTTTAGCGAGTGGGGCGCAAGCCGTGGAGTAATTAGTAGAGCCTTGGAGGCAGTAAAAAAAAAATTGAAACCGAACTAGAAACCTATTTTCCCGAAACGTTTGAGAGCGCACAGCAAAAGGAAATACATGGGGAGCTAAAGAGCAGGGCAAAGCTGGTGCTGCTAGAAATATTAAGAGGAGTAGATAATAGCGAGCGTATAAATGCCATAGACGAGTTTTTATTTGGATTGGCAAAACCGCAGGAGTTTAGCGGTAAGAAAGGTGCAGAGGTTAAGTATGTAAAGAAGTACGAGGAAATGAGCTTAATACTAACCAAGTACGCTAATAAGGATGCAAAGAAAATGACGGTGCTAGAGTACTACCAAGCATACCACGCTCTTAAAAAAGAGAGCAAACCAAAGCGAGGAGCTAGGAAATAAAAATAAAATCATAAATTTGTCATATACATAAGCTGACGGGTAGGCTCAATATAACGCAAAAATAAAGTAGCATTATGAGTAACAACCCGATTAAATCAAGCGACTTATACCAAGACGACGGAGCGATACAGGAGGCGATTAAGCAAATGGAGGCTTTACGTGAGGTGTACGTAAAAAACTTGGATGCCATTACAAAGGAGGCAGAAAAGTTAATGAACAAACTAAATGAGGTAAACACCACTACCAAAGAGGGGCAAGAGACTACACGTAGAGCGGCTACCGATGCCGAGAAACTAAAGAACGCCCAGCGAGAGTATGCTACTGCTCTTAACGAGACAAACACCAAAATACGAGCTTTAAAGGATGCTAAGAGGCAGGATATAAAACTGCAAAAGCTGCAAGAGAAAGCAGCCAAGAGCGCAAAGGGTAGCTATAACCAATTAAGCGCACAGTACGCACTAAACAAGTTACGCCTTAATGCAATGAGTAAGGCGGAGCGTGATGCTACCAAATCGGGCAAGGCACTAGAGAAACAAACCCGAGAGATATACGAGGAAATGAACCGCCTACAAAAAGCCACAGGTAAGCACCAGCTACAAGTAGGTAAATACCCTAAAATCATACCTAGCGTTACTAAAGTATTTGCTGGGCTGGTTGGTACGTTTGGAGTTATAGAGGGGATTAGGTTGTTTAAAAACGTATTTGCAGATATAGCGGCAGTTAAGCGAGAGGCTAAAGGTATCGATTTTGCATTTAAACAAATAGCTGACGGTGGCGAGATACTAAAGCGTACCCGAGAGGCTACCCGTGGGGTGTTATCCGACCTTGATATTAAAAAGTCGGCAAATGAGTTTAAAAACTTTAACCTAGATGTAGAGAAATTACCCGAGCTTTTAGAGTTTGTAGCGGTAAGAGCTGCACAAACAGGTAAGAGTTTCGAGGGGTTGCGTGATAGTTTAGTAGAGGGTTTAAGTAAAGAGAGTAAGCTACGTATAGATAACCTAGGTATAAGTACCCAAGAGTTAAACGCAGAGCTTAAGAAAACGCCAAACTTTATACAGGCAGTAGCTAACATAGCACAGCGAGAGGTAGGTAAGGCAGGTAGAGTATTAGACGAGGCGGCAAACTCACAAGAGCAATTTAACGCTAACCTAGAGAACTTTAAGGCTGCTGCTGGTACTGGGTTTATATCAAACTTTACTAACGCTATGTACTCGCTAGGCTCTAGCATTATAAAAGCTATTACACCAGCAAAAGACTTACGCACACAGTTTGAGGAGCAGGCGGCTAATGTTATAGATTTACAGACTAACCTAGTACCATTAATAGACGAGTACGATACGCTTAAAGATAAAACCGAGTTAAGCAATGTAGAGCAGGAGCGTTTAGAAACTGTTATCGAGGATATTAGTAAAATAGTACCTACTGCTATTACGGCATTTGACGAGTACGGTAATGCGCTTGATATAAGTAGCGAAAAGGCTAGGGATTTTATAGGTACACAAAAAGCTCTTTTAAAGTTTCGTAACAAAGAGGCTATCGAGGAGGAAAAGGAAGCGTTAGAGGATTACCAGCATACCATAAGAGACGTACAAGCACAGTTAAGCCGTAGGGATGCCGACGGAGATATAGCACGCCCAGTAATGAAAGGCGGTAAAATAGCTAGGGTAGAGATGGAAAAGCTATCGGGCGAGTATATCCAAAAGTTACAGGCACGTTTAGCGGAGGCTCAACTAATGGAAAAGGGTGCGCTTGAAAGTATTAACCAGCTTAACGGGGATTACCTAGATAAGTATGTTAAGCGAGAGGAGGCTAAAACTAAAAAAACACTAGAGGAGTTACAGAAAAGAGCCAAGGAGCTTAAAATAGATACACAGGGTAGAAGTGCAGCAGAGTTAAAAGCTCTAATAGCACAGGCAGAGAGAAACGCAGCTAATTACGATAAACTCAAAGCGTTAAGAGATAAGGCGCATCAAGAGGAGTTAAATAAAAAGAAGTTAGTAGCTAATGCAATAGAGAACGCCCAGCAGCGAGAGCTTGCACTATTAGAGATAGAGCTAGGCGAAAAGAAAAAGAAATGGGTAGGCTACGGGTTAGATGTTAATACGTTTGAGGAATGGGCAGCACGCCAAAGAGCAGCTATAAATAAAAAATGGACTGATAAGGAGGTAGCGGATAAGAAAGCAGCAGCCGATAAAATAGCCAAGGATAAGAGGGCAGCACTTGCAAAAACAAAAAAGGAGTTTGATACTGGTGTAGGAGCAATAGACCAGCAGAGAGCTTTAGCGGATAGCGAGATAGATTTAATGCAGAAAACGGAGGCAGAGAAAACAAAGCTGCGCCTAGAGGCAGAAAAGAAACGTTTGCAGGCTATACTTGATTTAAACAAACGTATAGGCGGGCAGCTTACGGATTTGCAGATAAAGCAAATGCAAAACGTTATTAAGAAGCTCGACCAAGAAATTAAAAACGTTGGTAGCGGCGACCAAAAGGATATATACGATTTGGTAGGGCTTAAGTTAGACGGCGACCAAAAAGCGGCTATAAGCGAAAGTGTATCGTTTGCATTGGATAATGTGCGTAATATGTTAGCTGCAAGAGTAGAGGCGGCAGATATAATGCTACAAAAAGCACAGGAGGAAACCGATGCGGCGCAAAGTAGGTACGACCAAGAAATAGAGGCACGTAATAACGGATATGCTAATAATGTGCTTAATGCCCAGCGAGAGCTAGAGCTAAAGAAAAGACAAGAGGCGGCAGCTCTTAAAGAAAAGCAAAAGGCACAAAAGGCACAGGAGGCAATAGATACAGCTATGCAGGTAAGCGGCTTAATTACCAGTAGTGTACAGATATGGAAAGCCTTGGCAGGTATTCCAGTAATCGGACCAGGATTAGCAGCCGCAGCAGTAGGGGTAATGTGGGCGAGTTATGCAGCTAGTAAGATAAAAGCCAAGTCCGTAGCAAAAGAAAAGTTCGGCGAGGGAGGGCTAGAGTTTTTACAGGGCGGTAGCCACGCAAGCGGTAATGATATACCAATAGGCACAACTAAAAGCGGTAAGCAGCGTACAGCAGAGGGAGGTGAGGCTATGGCTATTATCAAAAAGAGCAGCACCCGAAAATACAAGGGCATACTGCCAAACCTTATAAATAGTCTTAACAAAGGTACGTTTGAGCATACATACAGTAACGCATTTATACCAGCAGAGCAAATGCCGCCAATTATTAACGCTGGGTATGATAGTGTAGATTTAAAGCAAACAGAGGAACATCTAGCAGCTATACGAGCAAACGGAGAGGTACAGAGATATACAGACGGCGACGGCAGGTTGGTAGAGGTTTATAAAAATGTAACTAGAATTTATGTATAGTTGGAGTTTAAAATATAGGAACACAAATGGGGCTAATTTACTAGACCCCTTACGTGTTATTAAGGGTATATACATTAACGAAACTGGTAATACTTTGAGTGATGCCAATTATTTTACTACTGATTATATACCAGTTGACGGTGCAGAGGTAGCGCAATTAAATAAGGGTGCAGGTATAACAGCTAGATATTTAACTTACTATGATGAAAAAAAGGATTTTTTAGCAGGTTATACAAACGCTAATTTTGGTACTATTGGAGGCACGGCAGCAAGTAAGTACGTAAAAGTTTCGTTTCATAGGAATAGCCTAGATTTAGATATAGAAAGCACAAGTTATACAGTAGGTAGCGGTAGTTCTTATGTAGCGTACTACACGAGTAGAGAGGTGCAGCCTATATATAAAAAGCTAAAGAGGGGCTATGATTTAGCAAGTAACCAGCAGTATTATAGAGAAAAGTTAAGTGGTAACTTAAAATTAGTTAGAGGCGATTACGATTTTATAGCAGGTTTGCCTTTTGATGAAAAGCTATTTATAACTATACACGACAGCGAGGGCAGGCTAGAGGATTATACAGGCTACTTTTTTAAAACTGATTGTAAATGGAATGCAGACGACCGTATAGTAGAGATTAAAACAAAGCCTTACGACTACTACGATGCTATACTTTCGGGTATGGAAAAAACTCGAAATCTTATAGAGCTTGCGCCCGAGTTGCAAGAGGTAGAAATGCGCAGGCGACCACTTATACAGGTTTATATACCAGGCGATACAGTAATTACCAATATACTAGGCGGTACGCATTGGGAGCAAGAAATACAGATTGACCCCGTTTTCGACCATAACGCTTTAACAAGTACGTATAAGTTTTATAACACTCAAAATATACGTATAATACCAACCAGTTACGCAAGTAGTTTAAGTACAGATATAACAGGCGAGTATGACAATAATAGAGTAAATAACAACGGGCTTTATAGGTTAATAGAGCAGGGTGTAGCGTGGTACGGTAAATACTTTCAAATACAAAGAGTTTCAGATAACGCAATACTTTATCAATCAAGTTTTACCGACTGGCGTAATACCTCGTTAAATACAGTATTATTTACAGGTGTTAACGGCGAGACAGGTAGTTTTTACTTTACGGAGTACCGTATATACGTAAGGTATTATACTGATTTATTAGAGATTGAGAGGAGCGGACAAAGCCCAGTATCTACTTATAGAGTACCTAGTGATGATATAGTGCCTAATAACTCTAACTACAAGCAGGTAATAGGGTATAATGTGGGTACTAATAAGTTTGCTATTTACGACCAGTTTTTAGATACCCCTACAAAGTTTGGGAAAGTACCCGACGGCGCACCCGATGCAGGCAGGTATTATAAAGAGTTTTTAGTGGCCCCTAGTAGTGGGTTAAGTAAGCCGACACCAGTAAGCTCTAGTAATTGGAGAGCGGTAAGCCTTTGGTTTTTTACGGACATAAATATACGTTACACCGAATTTATAGACGGGCAGGATTTTACTTTACGTGATGCTTTCCCTCTACACTCTGTAATACAAAAGTTATTAGTAGCTGCTGGTAGTAACGTATCGTTTACTAATAATACCGAGCATAGCGAAATACTTTACAGCACTACCAATCCGTTAGGAGGTTTTAGCTATTTGGATTTTGACGGCGGTAGTATAGGTACTGCATACGCTAGTAACTTACAATATTTTTTAACTCCAAAATCAAATATAGTATCTGCAAACTACGACCAACCAGCACTAAAAGCAGAGACAACACTAGGGCAGATACTTAAAATGATGCGAGATACGTTTAAAATATACTGGCACGTAGAAAACGGTAAGCTGCGCCTAGAGCATATACGCTGGTATCAAAACGGAGGTACATACAACTTAACGCCAATAATAGGCACAGACTTAACCCAGTTAACGCAACCAAGGAATAACAAGAAATGGAACTTTGCGCAAAACAAATGGGAGTTTGAAAAGGAAAGTATGCCCGAGCGTTTTGAATATGGTTGGATGGACGATGTTACGCCTCCTTTTGAGGGTTTTAATATTGATATAATTAGCAATTACGTTCAAGAGGGTAGAGTGGAAGATTTAAACGTAGGAGGTATTACAACAGATATAGATTATATACAATCTAACCCGCAGGAAGTAAGTAAAGACGGTTTTGCGTTAATAAGTACAGTATTATTAAGTGGAAAGCACAAAGTGCCTTTTATACAGTTTAACCTAGATTATAACCACGAGGTTATTATGCAAAACGGTTTTTTAAGCTGGCTATCTTTGCATCCAAAATACCATATTTACGACTTACCAGCAGATCACGTAAATATTAATAATGCAGATACGTTTTTGTTTCAAAATAATACCCGTCAAAAAAAGCAAGAGGTTACATTCCCAGCAGGGCAAAAAGTAAACCCGTACCAATTAGTTAAAACAGGGTTAGGTAATGGCATAGTACATAAGTTGGAGGTAGATATGCAGAGCTATATAGTAAAAGGAACTATTAAACACGACACAGAATGATACCAAATAATAATTTAAACATATTACCATTTTACAGCTCTTTAGAGGAGCAAAACCATAGAAAGGACTATGCGTATGGCGATATATTCCCGCTAATAGTAGGTAATGCTCGTATGCTACCGTTTCAAATAAATAGGACACACAGCGCAGGTACAGCCGTAAACAAGGCGTTACTGCATAGATTGAGTACAGGAGCGACTACTAACATACTTGCAGAAATGAATACAGCAGGCTTAAATGTAAAAGAGTTTGCAGGTGTTGGTTATGATCTAATTATTAACCCCTCGGCTTTAGTATTTCCTAGTTTAATAATGGAGGCAGGGCAGTATTACCTAGAGTTAGGCGATGCGAATAATACTTGGTACAGCGAGGTATTTACAGTAGTGGAAGATTTAAGTCAGTTTTTAAAATTAGAGTACAGCGATAGCGAGAGCTTGGAGTACACAGGTGGGCATATAGATTATACAGCACCTTTTAAAAACTACTGTTATTTAAAGACAGAGATAGGTAAACCTGAATACCCATTTGAGGAGCAGGCACAAAAGAGAGACGGTTACATATTTATCGAAAAGCAGGTAAGCGAGAAAAAATACAGATTTGAGTTTTTAGCTGCCGAATACCTATGCGATGCCTTAAGGGTTGTGCGTATGCACGACTTTATTAACATATATTTTAAAGGAAAAACCTATAAAGTAGAAAATATTATCTTTGAACCTAAATGGAAAGAGCAGGGAAACCTTGCGGTAATGGAGGTAGAATTTGAATGCGACACAATAATTAAGAAAACGGGTAGAGGTATTGTGCAGACAGGGGGCGACTTTAATAATGATTTTAACAATGATTTTAATAATTAACAACGAAAAAACAATATAATGGCTTGGGCAAATTTAATATCTGCCGTAGAGGCGGTAATAACCGCTAACGGTAACAACGAGATTACAGGAACGGTACTAAAGGATTTATTAGTAAGTAATATTATCCCACAATTAGGAGCAAGTTCGTTTAAAGGAATAGCAGAGGTAAGTACAGACCCTGGTACACCTCAAAGCGATGTGTTTTATATAGCTAACGGTTTAGGAACTTATACAAATTTTGGCAGCTTAGAGGTTACTAAAACAGTTACTTTTTTACAGTACGTTAGTGGTAGCTGGATGAAAAAAGAGCTAAATATAGTAGAGGATATAGTAAACGATGCTATCGAAAAAGATTTATTTTATTTAGTTAAGCCAAGTGATGCGGATGCGGACGAAAGGACGAGATTTGTATCTATAAAAGATGCTGTATTTGATACGGCAGGTACAGCTTACGAAAATTACGAGTTTGCTATGCTTTATATTGGTAAAAACGACCCGTCTTTTGGTTCTATGATGTGGGTAAGGCGCAGAGCTAACAGTAGTGTAGCGTGGGAAAATTATACTATTTACTCGGGGGCAAATGTTTTCCAAGTAGAAAACAAGTGGTTAGAAGTTACTAAAACTTGGGACGGGGTAGCTATGAAGTTTTTAATAGATACTACTGTAATGGCAGATAATTACGTAACGTTTGACGGTTTGCCTTTTGTGCATAAAGCAGAGTACACAAACGCAGATTATCTACAAGAGCAGGCTATGGCTCTTAAATTAGATAAAACGGAGCATATAGATTTTAAAAATGAGCTTAAGTATAAAACACAAAAAACTAATAATTACACGGAGGAGTACGGAGGAACTAGCTTTAGTAAGCTATCGTATTTATCGGGTAGAGATGCTAGTACGGATTTTGATGTAAATATAGATGCTCCGATGACGGCAGGTTTCTTAACAAAGGCAACAAAAGTAGTTTTACAACCTAATGAAAACGCATTCGTAATTGCTAGTTTTAAGCAGTTAATGTATGAGCTAATGGCTTCATACGAAACAACAGACGGGACAGGGATGTACCCCGTATATTTTACAGCTAAATATTACAATAGTAGTACAGATACATCGGTAACTTTACACCACGGTATAAGGACTAAAATTAACGGAGATTGGTACTTGCCCAAAACCATAATAACTATTCCACCGCAAGAGGTTAAAACTGTAACCGTAGAGATTAACCCCGAGGAAGTAACTTGGCAGGATTTTGACGGCGGTATTTTTGATGCTTACGATAGAATGATATGCGGGGCAGGTACAGAGACAGAAATATACATAGGCGAGGCAGAGGTGTATTTTAAAGACCCTAAAAAAAGAGTATCGGCGCAAATTGTAAACGGAGAGAATATTAAAGATGATAGCATAGGATCTGAAAAGTTAAAAGAGGGTGTTTTATCTTTAGTATCTACGAGATTACCAAGCAAGCAAAATATAGCAGTAGCAGGTAGCTCTATTACTTGGAAATCAGGCGACTTAAATGGAGGTTATGCTGGTAAGGTTTTGGATTATTTAAGAAAAGAGCTAGCTAATTATGTAGGTGTAAATGATATTACTTCAACAGGTACGGATTTTGCTAATACAAAGCTATACGGAGGAGTAGGTAAGCAAATTACAGGCTTAAACAGTACTGTAAGTTTTCAAATTACAGGCGATGAGTTGGCTATATGCCAAGCTATTAAAAGAACGACTGATTTTGCTAAACTAGAGGTAAGAGCTGACGGGGTAGTAATTGGTAGTTTTGATAATGTAAACAAGACATTAGGTTCAAATACCCAAAACTTTACAGGTAACGGTATAGATATAAAATTTGAATTAGAACATCCGTTCACGTATAACCACGTAATAACTGTTAACAGGGTGGCTCAAACTGTACAAATATACTCGGGTGGTGGTAGTTACCCGAGCGGCGTAGATGTTTTGGTCATACGTAAAAATGTAAATGGAGACCCAAGGCATATACTTTGGTTTGCTAACGCTCCTACAAATGGACACGCCGTGGCTGTAAGTTATGACTATGGACAGTTAGTGTGTCACGAAAGAAGCACAGTAGGACAGGTAGGTAACGATAACACAAACGAAAGTAATTACGGTGATGGCACTGTATCGTTTGACCCAGCAGCACCTAGTAGCTTAAGCTCGGGGCAAGAGTTTAGAAGTGGTAACAAAGATGCTTTCTTTATACATAAGTTTACTAGCTCTGCTACACGTAATATAACCATAGAAATAGTAGGAGGTACTAACCCGTACTTTATATTTAATTTTGCGGTTAACAGGTACCATAATTTCATTAATGCAGGGATAGGCGGCTGGACTATTAATGCTTTTAAAGATGAGAATAGTATAAATGATTATTATAACATATTTAATCATTTTATACCTAGTGTTATTTTAACAGAGTTTGCAACAAATGACGATTGGAACAATGGAGCAAGGCGGGTAACTAGAGCCGTAGCTAATATGACAGAGCAGCAGGTAAAGGATTTACATACCTTAGAAGTTAGTTCTATTGTTTATGATAATCCAAATTATACCGTAAATTTTGCAAGTGGTATTATTGATGAGGTTACAAGGTTAAGTATAACAAGCTCCCACGCTGCTAATTCGGGAATACAGGTAGGCGATATAGTTAGGATAGGAAACTATTATGGAGATAATAAGCAAGTAGTAACTAGAAAAGTAAAATCTTTTAATGTTTCTTTAGGGAAAATAAACTTTTACGAGCCGTTAATACCAAGTGAGATTTTAAATATTAACACTTTGAACGACTTAGTAGGTAAAGAGTTTACGGTACGTGATTTATCTAGCTACAAAAATCAGTATCAAGATTTAATAAATAAAATTAGAGCTATATCGGGAGCTATGAGAATACTTATTGTAAACCCAGGTTTAAGTAATTATTTCACTCGCCAGTTATGGGGTTACGATATAGTGCATAGAGATTTAGCTAATGAAAACTATAATGTGGGAGTAGTTGAGGTTACAGATGAGCTACAAGATTTTCAACAAAGCCATATAACAGGTGCAAGTTTTGAGGAGGTAACGGCAGACGGTTCTACTACTTATGCGCTTGCAAAAACTGGGCATTGGCAAGGTTTCAAAGTTTGGGTAAATGGTAAGAACGTTTACGGGAAAGATTGTTATATAAAGAGTGGGCAAGGTTATAAGGTAAACCAATCTAATACAGGGGCGGATTTAGCAGTAGGTGCTTATTCAAGAGAACAAACTGTAACGGAGGCTATGGAGCTTGTATTTACTCAAAACGCACCAAGTTCGGGAACTGTAAGAGTAGAGTATGCAGACGTGGTATGGAGTGGCGACTATGCGCACACAAACGATAACGGCGACTATGTTTACGCTCAAAAATACATAACTGCAATAAAAGAGAATATTAACTAAAATTTATAAATATGAACTACTTAAATGATGTTTGGAATTATTTACTGCCTATGATAGACTGGGTAGTATTTGCCCTAGTAATAGCCTCGGGCTACTTTATTAGAGCTACGCCTATACTAAAGAGTTTAGGCACGACCGTACAGGTTTTGATTATTAGCACCATAGTTACAGTTATATACGCCTTAACTGCTGGTTTAAATTTAGGTATATGGGTTGCCAGCTTCTTTTTAGCGTTTGGCTTCCATAGTGC
>VMHT01049221.1_pt1 | contig 12000 bp, 20 predicted proteins | sample 4693611 | NCBI WGS metagenome assembly VMHT01 (sample SAMN12280063, study PRJNA550983) | marine metagenome | isolation source: seawater sampled from same location over 5 years 0.02-0.2 micron viral filtrate | place: USA: collected off the coast of southern California halfway between the port... ...
CTGCACAAGCATTTGATAGAAGAACCACTGCTGCATCAACACTATAAATGAACAAAAGATTGTTAATAAGATATGGAACTATTTGAATTAAAAATTGATGATGAACTTTTTGATGAAGTTTTCGCTATTTCACTTGTAGGAGAACCTGCAATAGAAAGTAACTTTGTATTCTTTGATAAAGAAAAAGTTCAGTTTCAAAAGATAGATACTGAAAAAAGAATCGTTGCAGGACCTGTATTGATTCCTAATAAAAAGATACTAAGAGTAGATGGTGAAGGTAAACCTTACGAAGTATTCTTTTCAGAAGAAACAGTAGAGAAACTTGCACAGAACTATCTTAAAAGAAGATATAATAACCAATCTACATTAGAACATGATGAGAAAGTAAATGGAGTTTCTCTAGTTGAATCGTGGATTAAAACAACTAAGTTAGATAAATCAAATGGTTTAGGTCTTAATTTACCTATGGGTTCTTGGGTTGGACTCTTTAAAATAGATAATGATGAGATATGGGATGATTATGTAAAGAGTGGTTCAGTCAAAGGATTTTCGATTGAAGGAATATTTACACATGATTTAGTTAAAGCGTCAAGAGAAGAACTCCTAGAGATTGAGGAGAAGGAAGCAGAATACCTCTTAAACAGAATTCGTGCATTAATAAAAGAAGATAAGAGATATAAGGGTAAACAAAGAGTAGATATGGAATCTTACTCAGATTATCCAACATCAGTAAAGAATAATGCTAAGAGAGGTATTGAATTAAACGAGAAACAGAATAACAAGTGCGGAACACAAGTGGGCAAAGTAAGAGCTACACAGTTAGCCAAAGGAGACCCAATATCGGTAGAGACAATAAAGCGCATGTATTCTTATCTTTCTCGTGCTGAGACATACTACGACCCAAACAAATCAACTGAATGTGGAACTATCTCATATCTACTATGGGGAGGAAAATCTGCGTTAGGATGGAGTAGAAACAAGTTAAGAGAACTAGGTTTGTTAGAAGAGAACTCTTTACAACAACCAAGTGTAACATCTACATATCCTGGTGAAGTTGCTAGTGGTAGTATATCACCTCAATTAGATTTAGATGAAGAATATCCAAGAAGAATCTTATTTCCAGAAAAGGAAATGGCAGAACAATATGCTACCTTAATAGGTTGTGAAGGTTCACATGAACATAAAGCAGATGATGGTAACTCCTATTGGATGCCATGTGCAACTCATCCGGAAAATGAATAACATGGATAACAGATTATCTTTCTTTAGTGGGTTTACACTCACATCAATATGGACAATGCCATTATACGAAATGAGTATGGCTTTTCTACTAGGTTTAGTAGGGGGTTTAGGTGGTTTAGTTGGTAAGTGGATTTGGAATAAAATAAACAAGAAATGAATAAGATACAACGTTCAGTATTGAGTAAGATTGTAGATAAGGAAACTTATATGTTTGCTAAACCTGCAATTGAGATGTCTCGTAGAGATATGAACAGACTTATTAAAACTACTAAGTTTACTGATATGAAAGTATGGAGTAAGAAACTCTCAGGTGTAAGAATGAAGAGAGTAATGCAGACTTGGGATAAACAAGGTACACCTGTCTACAATTATCAAGCAAGAGGATATTGGGTAATGTGGAGTAAGACAGACCAAGGATGGAGAACTATTGTAATGAATACAGTAGAGAAAGTTAAACTTGGTAATCAAATGTATAAAGTAAACTAAGATGCCAGTAAAAGTAAACCCTTCAGAGACAGAACAACAGTTTATGGATAGATGTATTCCTATTGAGATAGGATATGGTAAAGAGATAGATGTTGCACAAGGTATCTGTTATTCAATTTGGGAGAATAGAAATATGAACAAATCAAATGAACAAAGAGTACTATCAAAGATAAACAGGATAAACCTACTCGACCCCAACCCTTGTACGACCGGTTACATAGCATACGGTACTAAGATAAAGGATGGTAGAGAAGTTCCTAACTGCATACCTATTGATTAAGTATTTTATCTACTAATTTAAAATATTCTCCTCTGTGTGGTTTAAACATATGCACAAAAGGAGGTATATCTCTTAGTTCTTTCCAATTAGTTCTATCTTTAAACTTACCAAACGATTGAAACTTAGATGGAAGTTCTACTCCCATATCATAATTAAAAGTTATAATAGGTGATTCACCAAACTCAAGAACCTTATAATCCATATGTGCGTTAACAATAGCAAAGATAGGTTCATCTACTCTACCTCCACGAAACATTCGTTTTAAACCATAGTTATCATAGTTGTGGTACACATTGATACAAAGATTAAAAAAGTTCTTTAAATCCCTATGTAAACGATTGATATAGAAGAATCCTCCATGTGACTCTGGTACATTCTTACCTAACTTCTCAGATACTTGATGATTATAACCAAAGTGCCAATCTGGTGAGATGTTCTGACCAGTCATTACAACACATTGGTCTAAACTCTTTACTTCATCCCAAACACCACAAGGATTAGTTTGGCATAACATATCTGTATCTACAATTATTGTTTCATCGTATTGTAAGAAAGTATCGAATAGTAAACGAGGTACTAAACAAAACTTTTCAAACGAGGTAGTACAAGTTTGGTATAAGGGATGAGTAAATGAGTGTATAATTATTTTATCGAATAAACTTGATTGTTGTAGTTCTGGCACATCTTCTTCTGTACACACAACAGATACAGGTAGTGTATCACCTGTCTTTCTAATCATTCTAACTAAGTTTATTGCTTCTTCAACGTAGTAACCACCAAAGGTTAGTAATAGATATCCTTTTTTCATAATACAAAGATACGAATAATATTTTAATTATCCAAATTTATTTAATACTTTTTTTATTTGTTTGTTATATTAATATACTACACTATTTTAATTTCCTTAAAAAGTTAGTTAATTTTATTTACCTTTTAAAAGCACTGCTCCCCACACATATGGCAGTGCTTTTTTTGTGCACGTTTCTGAAAGTTTGTTATACTTATGTATATAGGGGAAAGGTAAATAAATAAATATACAGATTAATTTGGATATATCAGAAATTATTTGTATATTAGCTAATATAAAAAGGAATAAAATGGCAAACAAAACAAAGGTGATTCGTAGTGTGGATTCTACACCACAAAACTATACACCGTTATCAAACAAACTTTTACAGAATAATAAACTATCTCTTGATACAAGAGGGTTGTTATGTTTTTTAATATCGTTACCATCTGATTGGGTTGTGTATAAAGAAAACATACAAAAACAACTTGGATTTGGTAGAAAGAAAATGGATAGAATGTGGTCTGAAGCTAAGAAAGGTGGTTACTTACAAACTGAGAAATACAGAGAAGATAATGGTACTTGGAATTATACATATATTATATCCGATGTCCCGTTAACCAATGTACCGTCATCCACTGCCGCCCTATCCAACGTTGGTTCATCCACCGCTGGTAAAGGAGGCACTATAATAAGTAAACAAGAAAAAAGTAATAATAAACAAAATAATAATAAAGTGTATATACCTAGTACTAATAGCTTAGAAGCTAGCGAGTTCAAGGGTGATAACTTAAAATATAAACCTGAATACAAAGATTCACTATCTATTCAGATGGCACAACAATTTGATGAATTATTTAAAGATGTATAAATTATGAGTAAAGAATTATTAGAAGAGTTTGAAGTAAAACAAAAAGAAGAATGGAAATCCTTTCTTCAAGATAAAGAGTTTGTACCTCAGTTATTAAACGAGGCAGAACTATATTTAGAATCTATACAAGAGAAAACAATCTATGATACTCTTGTAGAAGATTTAGTAAAAGAAATAAGAAAAGATAAAAAGTTCTTTTATAACCAATGGAAATGGATTAATCAATTCGTTGTTAATCACAGAAAATCATGGCCAGGGTTTCCTAAAGAAGATGATGATTACATTGTACTGTAATGGATAGAAAAAAAGTAATATCAGGTTTAGAATATCTACTGAAAGAATCTAAAGCAGCAGAAGCTAAGTTAGAGTTTTCATACGAGGTAGATAGAATAAAAAAGAGATTAGATATAATTGAAGATGAAATTAGAAGAATTAAACAGGAGAATAATACTCCTTGAAGAAGAACAAAGAGCACAACTAACACTAGCACAAAAAGGTCAAGATGACTATGCATGGAGAAAATACAAACAAATCACAGAACATCTTAGAACACTTCGCTCCCAACGACTCAATGGTTTCATACCTTAAGTTGAGAAAGTTCGTTAAACATCAGATAAACGAGTATAAGAAGGTACAAGAAGATATAGAGAGTAACACACTTTACTATGTACTGAAAGATGAAGATACTCTAAAAGATTATACTATGTTACAAGACAAGATAGATGAGTGGGAATGGTTCTTAGATAACATACTAGATGATGAAATAAAAATAAATGCAATAACACTATGAAGGAAATAGATATATTAGGTTTTGATGGAAAATATACAATAGATACAGATGGTAATGTATATTCATATGCGTGGAATAGAAAAAGAAAACTAAAACCACAGAAAGCATCACAATCACCAAAAGGATACTTTCAAGTAAGATTATTTAATGAAGAATATAAAAGAGGTAAACTACACTATATACACAGATTAGTTTACGAAACCTTTGTTGGTGATATACCTAAAGATAAAGAGATAGACCATTTAGATGCAGATACTTCTAATAATTCAGTAGATAACTTACAAGTACTTACTAGAAGAGAGAATGTACAGAAGTATAGTGACAAGAAGTTTGGACCTTCTTTAAGAAATAGAAGAGATGAGTTAATCGAACTTTATAAAGTACATGGTAGTTATGAAAAGGTAGCTGAGGTAATAGGTGTTGCACCTAACAGAGTTTATAGAACCTTAAAAGATGTTATACATTATCAAGATAAGAAAAGTGGTAAATGGTTAACGAGAAGATTCGATGGTAATTTCGAAGATGAGTTTACAAAACAAGATAGAAGAAAATTTAACAAGAGAGTAAGAGATGATAAAAATGGAAGATTTAAAGTGCAAAATTAAATTAGGTAGTTGGTTAAGAGTATTAATCAATATAGTAACATTAGGTACAGGCAAGTATATAGCAACATGGATTGCAGTAGATTTATTTAACTTTGAATCATGTGGTTGTTGTGAAAGAGAAGAATGGTTAAATAGATTAACTTGCAAAACCTTTAATGGTAATTGTAATCAAATAAAATTATATTAGATGGAAAAAGAATTAAAAGAAAAATTCACAGAACAAGAAGTAAGTGAAATAAAAGAAACAATAGATAGTATAGGTGTACACTTAGATACAAACAAAGCTGATTGGGTATGGAACAAATACACTAAGATTATAGATAAAGCAGAAAAGAAACCATGTCTTTGTGGTAAGAGTGCAGGACATTGGAGAAGAGCAGTTGAAACCATTAGAGCATTTGTTAAGGATTGGTATGCATAGTGGTTCATTAGATAATGAAATACATCTACGATTAGGTATCTTATATACTAAACATGGTGATTGGTTAAACGCAGTTAGTTATAATCTAACAAAGAATAAACCAGTAGCAGAAGATTTAGTACAAGAACTTTATTTGTATTTAGGAGAAAAAAGAAATCCTAAGTTATTCTTTCAAGATTCTTTCAATCTTTTATATTGTCATAACTTCTTACGTTCTCGTTGGATAAATCTTGTTAAGAGAGAAAACAAAAAAGTTTATCCTACTCGTTGGAGAGATACAGAAGATATAGCTTACAATACAGAGAAAGATATGAATATACAAGAAACCTTTGATTTGATTAAAAAAGAAATAAAAGAATTACAAGATACTAGTATGTGGTCAAGTGCAAAGATATTTGAATTATATACGTTTGGTGATAAGACAATGGAAGAGTTATCAGAAGATATTGGTATCTCTAAATCCACAACCTTTCTAAACGTAAAGAAAATAAAACAACATTTAAAAGATAAATTTAAAGACAAATACGATGATAAAGATAACTGATTTAGAAGCAATAAAACAAAACGAACATTACCAAAAGTACTATAAACAAAAACAAAAGATACTAAGTAAGTATCCAGATACCTTAATTAAATCAGAAAGGCAAAGTGGTAAACGATTCTTTGAAGAAGGTGAACAAGAACTATCACGAAAGTACTTAAAAGAGATAGCAGATTTAATGTTAAAACCAAATGGTCATTTCCAAAAGTTTAGTTGGGATTTAATAAACTCAGTAGATAAACTACAAATGGAAAGAACTGTAAGAGGAAGTTATACTCCTCAGACATATTATTAATATATACATATATACAATGAGTAAATCAAAAGTAAAAGTAAAGGTAAGAAAAAAAGATATCAATAAAGCGTTAAAACTTTTTAAACGTCTAGTAAGAGAATCAGAACACATACAAGAGTTAAAGGATAGGAGAGAGTATATGAAACCTACAACTAGAAGAAGATTAAAGAAACAAAACGCAATAAGATTAAATCAAAAGTTACTTAAGGATTTACGTTCAGAAGATAAACATCACTAATATATACACATATATTTGTTATATGATTAATAAACATAACTAAACATGCCATTTCAAAAAGGTAACACATTAAGTAAGGGACGTCCAAAAGGAGCTATTAATCGTAGTACTGAAATGGCAAAACTAACTCTTGCTCGTATTGCAGATGAAGGATTAGATAATCTTAAGAAAGATTTACAAGAGATTAGAAAGAATGATCCAGTACGAGCAGCAGAGTTATATCTTAAGATATTAGAATACATCATACCTAAACAACAAAGGGTAGAAGTAAAAGGTGAGATAGAACAAAAGATACAACAGATAACAGTTAATATTAATAAAGGCGATGGAAATACAGATTAACACAACTTGTACCTTTGATAATCTTTTAACTGCAAAGGAAAGAATAACTCATCATGTAGGTGGTACTCGTAGTGGTAAGACATACGCAATCCTCCAATATCTAATTGTAAAAGCACTACAAGAGACACAGAACATAACAATAGTAAGAAGAACAGTACCATCCTTAAAAAGAAGTGTAATAAAAGATTTCAAAGAGATAATGGTTGATTTAGGAATCTTCTCAAGTGAATCATACAACATCTCTGATAGGGTTTATACCTTCTCTAACGGGTCTTTGATAAGTTTTGTTAATACTGATGATGCAGAGAAATTAAGAGGTGTTAAGTCTGATATTTTATTTATCGATGAAGCATCAGAACAACACGAAGAAGCATACTTCCAATTGAGTATTCGTACATCAGGTGAGATAATCCTAGCATACAATCCAACTGTATCACCTTATCACTTCCTTAGAAATATGGATGATGTAGAAATCTTTAGAACTACATACAAAGATAATCCTTACCTACCAGAGATAATGGTAAAGGAGATAGAATCACTACAACTAAAGAATCCTAAGTATTGGCAGATATATGGTTTAGGTGAATATACAGTAAATGAAAAGGCAGTATTCCAAAACTTCCAAATCATGGAAGAGTTACCAACACACGATTTAATAGGGTTTGGTCTTGACTTTGGATTCTCACAAGACCCAACTGCTTTAGTTGCAGTACATAAACATCACGATATGTTGTATGTAAGAGAACTAATGTACGATAGAGGTTTAACTACTGCAGATATTATTAATAGATTATCTGATTTAAACATTGGTAGAGAAACAGAGATATGGGCGGATAGTGCAGAGCCAAGGTTAATCGAAGAGATATATAGAAGTGGTTTTAATATTAAACCTGTCAAGAAAGGACCTGATAGTATAAGATTCGGTATTGGTGTTCTACAAAACTATGGCATTGTAGTAGATAAGAAATCAACACACCTAATAGATGAACTATATGGATACGAATACATTACAGATAAGAATGGTATCGTATTAGATAAACCACAAGATTTTAACAATCACTTAATAGATGCATTGAGATACCTTGCAATGTCTAGGTTATCAATCAAAGAACAGAACAAAGGAAAATACATTTTAAGTTTTAGATAATGAATACACAGATACCAGAAGAGTTTAAGAGTAAAGATAGAGAAGAGTTGTATATGGATATTATTATGTTATCCAATTATATCAACAAACTAAAGATAGAAGTAGATGATTTAAAAGCACAACTACATCTAAAGAATGGTGAGATTGTAAAAAAGAGAACTGATAACTTTTTATTAAAATCAGAGTTAGGTGCTCAAGCAATTACACTAAACCAAATAAAAGAAGATAACAATAACATAATAGATTTAGGTAATATAGAATGAAGAAACAAGTAGAGATAACAGTACCACACGATTTTAGTGCAATAAACTTAAAACAATATATTCAATTCCAAAAAGATATGGAAGCGAATGAAGGTGATACAGAAGCACAAGATGCATACTTAGTATATAACTTAACTGGTATGACACCTACTATGGTAAAAGAATTAGATTCTAATACTATTAGTAACATCAGACAAGATTTAACTAAGTTATTACAAAAGACAGATTACGATATACAAAGATTGATTACAATCGATGGTGTAGAGTATGGGTTCGAACCTAACTTAAGTACAATGCCTTATGGTGCGTACTTAGATATTTCTTCATTTCAGAATATACAACTAAACGATGATTGGCCAACTATCTTATCTATACTATATAGACCTGTAACTAAGAAGGTAGGTGCTCTCTATGAGATTGAGAAGTATAAAGCACCTGAACCATGGGATGACGATAAATGGTGGGAAGTGGGAATGGATTTTCACTTTGGATGTTTTTTTTTCTTCATTCGTTTGTACAAGGACTTAGTGAAAGGTACCCTGAACTCTTTGAAGAACCAGGAGGGGATATCACCCAACATCAAGCAAATTTTGGGAGAAAGTGGGGAAGCTATTCAACAATTGTCCAACTTGCAGGAGAAGATATCTTAAAATTTGATGAAGTTACTCAAAGACCTTTAGAAGAATGTTTATTATATCTGGCATATCAATCAGATAAAGCCTTGATGGAAAAACTTATTCATAGGGAGAACCTTAACAAATATAAACCTAAGTAGAGTTGTTATAGGTATAAAAGAATAATGTCATATTCAAGGAAACTAAGGAAATCAAGAGTTAGTGGTCTTTACATAGGACCTACTCTTGGATTATCCTCACCTAAAAACTCTCGCAGAGGTTGTTTGTGTTTAAATTCAAACACCTATTCTGTCAATTGTTGTGAAGGGTATTTGATTAATCAAGGCATAGGACCTACACAAGGTATAAGAACAATACCAGATTTAGGAGCATTCTCACTTGGTTTTTCTAATGGATTTGATATTGGAGATGAATAAAAACATTTAAAATTATGAGTCAATTAGATAGAGAAGGATTAATATCACAGAGTAATTTTCTGTTTCCTGATAATACAACACGAGAAATCACACCTGCTGATTTAAGAACGTTTAATACAGATGTAGCGGATTCTTTAACAATTACTGGTTCTAATGTTATCTCTGCTTCATACGCTGATGCAAGTGGATTTGCTTCATCAAGTGATTGGAGTGGAATCAATAACATACCTAGTGGAATCATAAGTGGTAGTTCACAACTACCAAGTGGAATAGTAAGTGGTTCATCCCAAATTATTGCTGAAGATACAACAGGTACTTTCCCTGGTTCAAGAATAGACGGAGCAGTTGCACTAGCAACAACAGCATCACACGCTGAGTTTAGTGATGATGCTAGAGATTTAGTAGTAACAGTTAAAAACACAGGTGGTGTACCAATTGTAAAAGGTAATGTACTACACGCGACTGGTGTAACTGGTGAAAACATAAATGTAGAATTAGCAGATAGTACTAACTCAGCTAATATGCCAGGATTTGCAATTGCAAACGAAGCAATCAGTACAAACGCTACAGGTCAAGCAATTATTAGTGGTAAGATTATCGGTGTTAATACTGATGGTTTAACTGCAGGAACTAATGTATATGTAAACGCAAGTGGAGGATTTACTGGTACTAAACCAACAGGTTCTGCTCTTATACAAAACATTGGTGTTGTAGGTAAAGTAGATGCAACAGATGGAGAGTTAGTAGTATTAGGTAGTGGTAGAACAAATGATTTACCTAACATACAAGAAGGATACTATTGGGTAGGAGATGCTAATGGAGTACCACAACCACAACTAAGTTCATCAGTTGATGTTGGTGTAACTTCTGTAATAGCAGGTACAAACATATCAGTTGACCAAAGTACGGGTGATGTAACAATATCAGCTCCAAGTGGAATAGTAAGTGGTTCGGACCAATTAACCTCTTCCTTAGATACGAGATATGAAGAAAGAGGAAGTGGTATTGTTAGTTCATCTGCACAGATAACCCCATTACTACCAACAGGTACAGTAAGTGGTTCTTACGTTTCTTCTATTATTGCTGGAACAAACGTTTCAATAGACCAAGGTACTGGTGATGTAACAATATCAGCAAGTGGTACTGCAATCAATACTGGTTCATTTGCTACAACTGGTTCTAATACCTTTGTTGCAGGACAAACAATCTCAGCAGGTAACTTAGAGTTTAGTGGTACTGGTCAGATTATCTCAATAGGTAATGGTACAGTAGATGCAAATGAAGTATCAACTGCTAACTTATTAGTAGATTCAGTTGAAGTAAATAACGCTACACAAATCGCAATCAAATCACAAGTATCTGCATCAGCTGATATTACTGGTTCGAATGTAAACTTAGATGGTGGTTTATTTATACAAACCTCAAATAACGATACCTATCCAATAGAAGCATTGAATGGTAACAATAGTGGTATATCAATATACTCTAAGAACGATGAAGATGGAAGTGGAACTGCAGTACAAGTTCAAGGTTTAGCATCATTTAATAAAGGTGCTTCGATTAATGTAAGTGCAGGAACACAAACACCACTTCTAGTACAAGATGGTGCATCAGAAAGATTAAAAGTTCTATCACAAACAGATGCTGGTTCAACTGGTATTAATGTATATGTTAATGGTGTACTTGGTACAGGTGGTGAGATTAAACCAGGTGATAACATTGATATGAGTGGTACTAGTGGTAAAATCATTAACAACCCTAATGGTTCAATAGAATCAGGAGAAGTAGCTACACCTCTTTTATTAGTAGATACAATAGAACCTAATACAGGTGCAGATGTAACTTTACAGACTGGTGTAATTGTAAGTGGTTCTACTAAAACAGAAACACAAGTACTTGCAACTGTATCAACAACCGCATCAGTTGATTTCTCACAAACAGATATGTTTGAATTAACTTTAGCTGCAGGTGTAGATACACATTTAACTAATGCTAACGTAGGTAAAGGACAAACAATAAACATATTAGTAAAACAAGCTGCGGGTGGTAGTGGTACTGTATCTTTTGATACAGCGTTCTTACAACCAAGTGGTTCACAATATGTATCAACACCAACTGCAAACGCAGAAGATATCTTAACACTTGTAACGTTTAATGATACAAATAAGATATACGTTGCAGCAGTTAATAAATTACAATAATGAGAGTAACACCCTTTTCGTACTTAGAACAAAAAGATATATCAGCACCAGCTGGTGGACCATGGACACCTGCAGAGATTAATACTGAGTGGTGGCATGATGTAAGTGATTCATCAACTGTAACACTTAGTGGTACTACAATTATAAAAATTAATGATAAAAGTGGTAACTCATACGATTTACTACAAGAAGAAGATACTGCTAAAAGACCTTCTCTTGTTACTGGTGCTAGTGGTATCAATAACTTAGATACAATGAGAATGGATTTAGAATGTATGTATGTGAATTGGAGTGGTGCTGTAGCAGACCACCCATCTTTTAATATGTTCTTTGTATGTCAACCTGATGATACAACACCAACAACTAATAACGCAATAATAAGAAGAGGAAATAGTAATGCTTCATTAGGAGGTACACTTAGATTTCAATCTTCTGGTTTA
>VMHT01050146.1_pt1 | contig 11999 bp, 12 predicted proteins | sample 4693611 | NCBI WGS metagenome assembly VMHT01 (sample SAMN12280063, study PRJNA550983) | marine metagenome | isolation source: seawater sampled from same location over 5 years 0.02-0.2 micron viral filtrate | place: USA: collected off the coast of southern California halfway between the port... ...
GGAGGTTTATAATGTCTAAGATTAATGTAAGAAGTTTTTCAAATGAGAATGAAGATGGAGCACCCGATATAGTTGGTGTATCTACATTTTCTGCTACATCATATTTTGTTCCAACTAAAGGAAATACAGCACAAAGACCTTCAGATCATGTAGAGGTAGGTTCATTAAGATATAATACAGATACAAAGAATTTAGAATATTATAGAGGAAAGACAATAGGTTGGAGTCAGTTTGAATTAGAAGAGGCATCACCAGTTGCATCTCGTGCAGTGTTTGCTGGTGGAAGTGGTAATCCTGCTGATACAAACACCATAGATTACAACCAAGTAGCAACACTAGGAAATGCACTTGATTTTGGAGATATGACTATAACAGCTGGAACCATGGCAGGTGCTGCCAATAGAGTAAGAGGTATCATCGCTGGAGGTTATGTTGCACCAGCAACCTCAGATGTAATTCAAAAATTGACCATTGCAACATTAGGTGATGCAACCAGTTTTGGTACTTTATCATCTGCAAGAAGAAATAGAGATGGATGTGCAGATTCAAGTCGTGCATTATTTGGTGGAGGTTTTTCAACCACTGCACAAATAGACATGGTAACAATCATGTCTGATGGGAACTCTACAGATTTTGGTGATTTAACAGGTGCAAGATATAATGTTGGAGGTTTATCTGATAGAGTTCGTGGTGTGTTTGCAGGAGGAGTTTCTCCAGATCCTGTTAATGTTATGGATTACGTTACGATTCAATCTACAGGAAATGCAGTAGATTTTGGTGATTTAACAGCTAGAACTGATGATGCTAATGGTCATTCTTCATCTACGAGAGGTATATATGTATTGGGTAATGGTGAACCTCATAACAATGCTCTTAATATTATTAATTATATAACAATCGCATCAACAGGAGATGCAACAGATTTTGGAGATGCTCATAATGGTGATAATAAAGCATGCACAGGATCATCAACTCGTGCACTTATAGCTGGTGGATTTGTTGGTTCACCAAGAGTAAACAATATAAGTTATATCGAAATATCCACATTAGGAAATTCGCAAGATTTTGGTGATTTAACCATTCCTAAAGGCGACATGGCACACTTTTCAAATGATAGTGGGGGAACCTAAATAATCTCATGGCATTAAAAGCAGGAGCAATTAGATTTAATACTGATTCAAGTCAGATGGAGATTTATGATGGAAATCAGTGGACAGGAATAATATCAACATCACCAGAGCAACAAACTGGTGGAACTCGTGGATTATGGGCAGGTGGTGAAGAGTCTGGTAAAGTAAATAGGATTCAATTTGTAAATGTTGATACCACAGGAAATTCATCAGATTTTGGTGATGCAAATAATACTCTTACTTCACATACAGCTCTTGCAAGTAGAACAAGAGGATTGATCTCTGGTGGATTTATAGGCCCTCAACCAACAAATTATTCAAATGTAATAGATTTTGTTACCATTGCATCAACAGGTAATGCAATAGATTATGGTGATCTTGCAGTTTTTACTGGTGGTCAGAGGCCAGGATGTGCATCTGCAACTCGTGGATTAGTGTTGGGTGGGATGTATCAAGGAATATTTAATAATACTATTGAGTATATGACTATTGCTCAAACTGGAAACTCAGTTGATTTTGGAGATTTGACAAATATTAATGTTGGTGGTTCTGCTCTTGCAAGTCAAACAAGAGGATTATTTTTCAATGGCAATATTCCTTCAGGTAGATCTAATGGTATTGAATATGTAACAATATCAACTCTTGGAAATGCAGCAGATTTTGGTGACTCCACTACTGTTGGAAATCATCGTGGAACTTCAGCAAATGCTGTAAGAGGGGTTACTGGGGGTGGAAAAAGAGATTCTGATGTTATAGCAGATATACAATATGTGACTATTGCAACACTTGGAAATGCTATAGATTTTGGAGATTTAACTGCTGCTCGTGCTGGATTTGGTGGGGGATGTGCAAGTCGCACTCGTGGTTTATTTGGAGGAGGATATACTCCATCTACTACAGATGCTATCGATTATGTTCAGATTATGTCAACAGGAAATGGAATAGACTTTGGTAATTTAGCAGCTAATACTCAATATGCTGCTGGTTTCTCAAATGGTCATGGAGGTTTATAATGTCTGAATTTAAAGTAAATACAATAACAAATAGAGATGGTAGTCACGGCCCACAGGTATGTGGTATCACTACCTTTGGGAGTTCTGGTATGCAACTACCAAGTGGCTCAACAGAAATGCGTGGTGGTAGAGGAAGAGGAGTCTTTGGAAGTGGTGCAACTCCATCTGCGACAAAAGTTCTAGATATGATTGAAATTGCAACCACAGGAAATGCAACAGATTTTGGTGATGATGTGGTGGCAAGAGAAGAGGGATATGCAACTGGTGCATCATCAACTCGTGGAATATTGGCAGCTGGATATGTTAGCCCAGACGCAATTAAAACTATTAGTTACTTTATATTTTCGTCAGGTGGTGGAGTGAATGATTTTGGTGAAACGAAGGGTCAAGGAAACCCAAATGCAAATCCAGATAAATCATATGCTCAAGCTGGTGCATCTGATAATACAAGAATGTTAATTGCTGGTGGTGGTGGTGATGGGTGGCAAAGAACTCGTAATATATCATTTATTACAATGGCATCAACAGGTGACACATCATTCTTTGGTGAGTTAGTTAGATCAGGTGTTGGTGGTGGAACACCTTCTAGTGAAGGTTTTAGATATTTTGATGGTTTTGCATCACCCACTCGTGCAGTTTTTGCTGGTGGTGATACAGCTGCTTCTGCTGATACAGAGATTATTCAACATGTTAATATTCAAAGTCTTGGTAATGCAGAAACTTTTGGTGAATTGATTACTGAAAGGGGTTCTCACACTGCATGCTCTAATTCAACTCGTGGATTAATTGCTGCTGGTCAAACTCCATCTTCAAATCTTAATTCAATTGAATTTGTAACCATAGCAAGCACAGGAAATGCAACTGATTTTGGTGATCTTAATAATGAAGTAGATTATCTTGGTTCATGTGCAAGTTCAACAAGAGGAACATTTGCAGGTGGGCAAACTCCAACAAAAATAAATGTCATTGACTTTGTAACCATCTCAACAACTGGGGATGCAACAGATTTTGGAGATTTAACAGTTGCAAGAAGATTTTGTTGTGGTAGTTCAGACGTTCATGGAGGGTTAGCACAATGAATTTAAACTTCTGGCCTAAGATGTATTACTCTGGCGGAGGCGGAGGAGGAGGCGGCTCTGGCGGAGGAGGCGGAGGCGGTGGTGCTGGTGGCGGAGGTGCAGCTGCTGGTGGTGGCGGTGGCGGCTACGGTGGTGGTGCTGGTGCTGGTGGATCTGGTGGATCTGGCGGTGGTGGTGCAGGAGAACAACCACCTGAAGAACCAACTCCCGTAGGAGCATTTAGATTTAATACAGATACTGCAAAACTAGAATACTATGATGGCAATCAGTGGGTAAATGTCACAACAGACTCACCCGAACAACACACTGGTGGAACTCGTGGATTGATAATGGGTGGTGGTTATCCAAATTGCGTTAACCTTATAGAATTTGCAAATATTCAAACAACAGGTAATTTTCAAGATTTTGGTGATTTGACAGCACCTACCAACAGAACAGCAAATTGTGCTTTTGCATCAAGAACTCGTGGGTTCATAGCTGGTGGTGGAGCACCTTCTCCAAACTCACCTAACGGTAAAATTGAATTTGTGACCATTGCTTCAACTGGAAATGGAACTAACTTTGGTAGTTTAAGTGATAATTATAATGAATCTAGTAGTGTAAGTAATGCAACTCGTGGTGTGATTTATGCAGGATATCCCGGAACGATAAACAATATCGAATATATTACAATGTCATCAGCAGGAAATGCTGTTGATTTTGGTGATAAAACAAATGGTAGTGTTGGTAATGGAACCATGCAATCACCAACTCGTGGCGTGTTCTCTTCAGGGGAAGGTAATGCAAGCCCATATGCTGTTGTGAATTCAATAGTGTTTTTAACTTTTTCAACTTTAGGTAATACAGCAGATTTTGGTGATGCACAAAGGGCAGTGAGATATCCAGCAGCAACGTCTAATGCAATTCGTGGTATTCAATGTTTAGGTGGATCTCCGAATAGTTACACAAATCAAATTGAATTTATAACAATGGCAACACTTGGAAATGCACAAGATTTTGGAGATTTAACTTTATCTAATCTCGCTGGTGGAAGTGGAGGGTTGGGTTCACCTACTCGTGCAGTTTTTGCAGTTTCTAGTGAAACAAATGTTGATTATGTTCAGATAATGACAACTGGTAATGCAGTTGATTTTGGTGATAAAACAGATAATGGATCTGGTGGTGGTGGTTGTTCAAACGGTCATGGAGGTTTAGGATAATGTCAGATTTAAAAATTAACAATATAACAAATAGAGACGGGAAAAGTGGGCCAACTATTGCTGGTGTATCTACAGTATCATCATCTGCATTTATGGTGATGCCAAGTGGTGATACAGAAATTAGAGGTGCTGGTAGTGGAAGAGGAATCATTGCAGGTGGTGCTGAGTCTCTCTCCAGCCCCTATACGATTTCTGATAGGATGCAATACATTACGATTTCAACAACAGGAAATGCCGTTGATTTTGGTAATTTATCATTAGCAAGATATTATGTTCGCGGAACTGCATCATCAACTCGTGGTGTATTTGCTGGTGGAACATCGCCAGGCCCTGCAGTAACAAATACAATTGATTATGTAGTAATCTCATCTCAAGGTGGTGCAAATGACTTTGGAGATATGTCAGTCGCAAGAAATGGATTAGCAGTTTTTGGAAATCAAACTAGAGGAGTATTAGCTGGCGGTTATGATAATCCTATAAGCACACAAACCTCTTTGATGGAATTTGTTAATATTGCAACTACAGGAGGTGTAAGCAATTTTGGAGATTTATCAGTTCCAAAAGAAATAATGGCAGGATTTGCATCACCAACAAGAGGAATAATTGCTGGTGGAGCTCAATCTGCTACAATTACTAATTTAACAGCAGATATTCAGTTCGTGACACTTGCTACAGGTGGAGACTCTCAAAGATTTGGTGAGTTAGTTCGATTGAGGTATAGATTACCAGGTGCATCTAATTCTACAAGAGGATTAACATTTGGTGGAAGATATCCTGGCCAAAACGGAGTAGATGAAATTGATTATATAACAATTGCAACAGAGGGAAATGCACAAGATTTTGGTAATTTAACGGCAGCAGTTCATGAAAGTGGTGCATTGGCATCATCAACTCGTGGAATAAACTTTGGTGGTGAGTCAGCACCTGCTTCTGGAGCTTTATTCAATACAATAGATTATGTAACCATTGCAACTACAGGAAATGCAACAGATTTTGGTGATCTACTTGCTGTTGTCGGTGATGACCCTGCAGGGTGTTCTGATGTTCATGGAGGCCTTGGATAAATACCATTATGTCACAGTTTAAAATCAACAGCATAACAGATAAGACAGGGTATTGTGGCCCTGTGATTGCTGGTGTCAGCACAAATAATTCTACTGGTTGTATGATTATTCCTGCTGGCCCCACAGAGCATCGTGGTGGTAGAGGAAGAGGAGTAATTGCTGGAGGAAATACTCCTTCAAACACTGATACAATGACTAGGATACAAATATCCACTGCTGGTAATTCAGTTGATTTTGGTAATTTAACTACAGCTCGTCGTGGAAATGGATCCTCTACAAATTCATCTTCAACAAGAGGTGTTTTTAATAATGGATTTGTGAGTGCATATACCACAGCTATTGATTATGTAACAATATCATCTGATGGTGGTGCAAATGATTTTGGTGATGTGCGAAATGCTGATGGTAATTCAACTGGATTTTCTAATGGTGTTCGTGGATTAATTGCTGGTGGAATAAATGCAAGTGATGTGTGGTCAAGCACGATAGAATTTATAACTATTGCAACAACAGGAACAGCAAGTATTTTTGGTGATATGACTCGAGCTCAAAGTCATAGATCATCAGCAGCATCACCGACTCGTGGAGTGATGATGGGTGGTTTATATTCTGGCCCAACGTATAATGCTGAAATTGATTTTGTGACAATCGCAACTACAGGAAATGCATTAGATTTTGGTAATACAACTCAAGCAAGAGGTGTTGGATCTGGTGGAGGTAGTGCAACAAGGGCTTTATCTGGTGGAGGTATAACTCCATCTATGGTTGATACTATTGATTATATAACGATTGCAACATTGGGTAACTCAACAGATTTTGGTAATTTAACAGTAGCGAGAGAGCACCAAGCATCAGTAAATAATTCAATTAGATGTGCATGGGCTTGTGGTGATACTCCAACTTTAGTTAATACAATAGATTTTGTAACTATCGCATCTACTGGTAATGCAACAGATTTTGGTGATGATACAATAGCCAGATCAAATCAACCCACTTCAGCATCTGATGCACATGGAGGTTTAGGAGAATGAGTCAAAGAGAAGAATATCCATCATTAGATACAGCACCAGCTGGATCAATCAGATTTAACACAGACTCTGGTAAAATGGAGATATACAATGGCGAGCAGTGGTGGAATATAGATAGCACTTCACCAGAGGAACAAACTGGAGGAACTCGTGGATTATATGCTGGTGGCCAAAGTAATAATGACACTATTGATTTTGTAAATATAGACACAACAGGAAATGCAACTGACTTTGGTAATTTAATATCATCTAGAGAGGGAGTGGTTGGCTCAGGTGATAGAACTCGTGGAGTATTTTTTGCAGGGGATGGATCTCCCGAAAATGTTGACATACAGCACGTTACATTTGCATCAACAGGAAATGCAACTGACTTTGGAAATGACACAGGTGCTGCTCATTCAATAGGTGCTGGATTCCAAAATTCAACAAGATCTGGAGTTGCAGGAGGAAGTGGAAACAAGCAGCAAATAGATTTTATAACGACTCAATCATCAGGGGTGTCAAATGACTTTGGAGACCTGACAGATGGAAGAGGTGGCAATACTGGTGCATCATCTCCAACAAGAGGATTATTTTTTGGAGGTTATAAATCACCATCACCAACAGCATATAATAATATAGAATTTGTAACAACATCTACAACAGGAAATGCAGCAGACTTTGGAGATTTAACAGTAGCAAGAAATTTTTTTGGTGCTGCTTCAAATGCAGTAAGAGCAGTTATTGGTAGTGGTCAAGCATCTCCAACTGTTTTAAACACAATTGATTTTGTTACAATGGCAACACTTGGAAATGCTACTGATTTTGGTGATTCAACCACAACTGGATATGGTGCTGGTGCTTCTTCAAGTAAAACTAGATGTGTTTGGGGTGGCGATTCAAGTCCTGGCCTAACGAACACAATGGATTATGTGCAGATAATGGCAACAGGAAATGCAATAGACTTTGGTGATTTAGTTACGGCTACAAGATATGTTGGTGCTACATCAAATGGAGGAGGAGGTCTTGGATAATTACCAAGCCCAAGAAACAGCAGAGTATCTTACACCTTCTCTTGCTTCAGTTACACCATGAGGAAATAGAAATAAAGAAGGAAACATAATAATATCTCCCTTACCAAGATGAACGGCATGATCTTCCCAGAAATATAAATCAGCACCTCTGTAATTATCGTTTAGATTTAATATAAAACTTAGAACTGGTATTCCCTTTTCATTCCCGTCAAAGAGTGAGTGAATATGATCATGATGCTGTCTCATAATCTGACCACTACTATAACGATTAAATCGAATAGTAGAAAACTTATTCATTATCTGTTGTGTTCTATCACAACGTAGATAAGCATACTTCTGATTATATCTTGAACCAGCCTGTATCATAATTGGTGTCAATAACTGTTGAAGTTCTGGTGTGATACCTTGAACATCAAGTTCCATAGTCTCTTCAGAACCAAATGAATTTGATTGTGAATTATACCAAGTATGAGGTTTCCATTCTCTGGTTTCAATATCTTGAATGATGTGGTCACATAGATTTGCAGGGATAATACCTTTCTCTACATGGATAAGGTCTTTAAGTTGTGTGCGTGGATCGTTCATTGGTTTACAGTTTGTAGAGGTCGTGCTTGTTCACATTTACGGCAGAAGTTCTGCATAAAGTTTTGTTTTTGTTGATAGTAACTATCTGATTCCAGAAGTTCAGCAAGTGGTGTATCATTTATATTACCACAACTATAGTCTTGATGATAGTCGTGACAACAATAGAATACATTTCCTTTGACACCAAAATATAAGTTTTCAAAGTAACCTGCATTGCAACGTAGAGGTTGATCTCCCCAATCAATTGCACCTGTGGGTATTTTTTGTGTCTCACACTCTGCACCCTCAAGAGTTCCAGCCCTGTCAATCAGACCTGTCATACTGAAGTTAATGTTCTTAGTGTGTTGAAACTTCTGATATACTTTCATAAACTCTTGCTTATGATCTTCACCACCATCACCATTAACAATCACAGATATTGGAAAGTTAAGATGTGATGCTCTTTGAAACAAGTAGTCAAGTTGATAGAACATACGATACATGACTGCAAGTGATGATCCAGTCATGTCTTTCCATTTCTTTTCATTCAGAGTTGGTATATTCAAACGAAACTGTCTGATATTCTGTGGATTATCCAATAAGAAATCAGTCAACTCAGTTGTTATCATACTACCATTTGAGATATGCTCATACTTAAATCCTGCATTGGTCATCAACTGTAGTTTTTCAGTGAATGTATCATCAAGGTTAGGTTCATTATATGTGGCAAACGATATGTCATTCAGTTCCCAAGGCTGATAGACAGATCGAATCTCTGTAAGTATTTTCTTAAACAGATCCAGACTCATACACTCTTTAGGTGCAGGGGTATCATAGGCATTGGGGCAGAACCAACACTTATAGTTACAATGTGTATTGTTTTCTATCTGTGCGATCTTATATCCAAATCCATGAAAATCTGGTAATGGTCTTGCTAACTCAGAGGAGGTCATACACAGCGATCAAGTGGTAAGTATGTTAATGATTTGATGTCACCCATATTACCTTTAGGCCATGAGTTGAATGATAAACTGATACGTTCCTCATCTGATTGATTAACAGGAACACTATGAGTTAGGTTACTTGGAAATAGTATTAACTCACCACGTTTCATAGGTAACATAAATGTTGCACTATTAAATGTATTATACTTTTCTGTCTGTAATGCTATATCTCTTTGATGTCTGCTACGAAATTGAATCGGTGGTAATGATTCATGAATCTGAGGATACCATACACCACTTACCATACTATTAGGATGAACGTGTTCATGATGTGATTCTCCTTTCTTATTCTTGTTTAACCAAGATTGAGTGATGACTAACTTATCAGTTGATGCCATGATCTCTGTTACAAACTTATGAACCTTTGCTTCAATAAATGCACGAATATTTGCTAACTCTGGTCTATCTAAAACAAACGTATCCTCTGATTGACGATTGTAATGTATTGGAGTTCCACCATCACCTGCATTACCCTTATTTTCTTTTCTTGTTTCACAATTTTTTATCCACTCTAATTCTTTTGAGTAATCTGTGGGGTAAGGGCATATCATTACAGGTATTGGAAACAACTGTAATAACTCATCACCTTGACCCATCTGATTCACAGGATAACCCATAGCTGGTTCCACAGTGCCATCAGATTTTTTGATACCCATTTGTGTTTGAGGAGGTTTGGGTGGAGGAGTCTGAAATCCCTGTGGTTTAACTTGTGGTTTTGGTTTCTTCGTCAGATCACTAAAGTCTATTGCGTTAACTACCATGAATACATAATCGTTTGATTTAATTATATATCACTTCTACAAATAATGCAAGATCCTTGACAAAATTGTGATATATTAATATAATAGAGTATCATTGCAAATAAATTCATGAATGAAAAGGATCCATTACTAGATGAACTAGAGGAAAGAATTGCGGAAGGCCCTGTTATATTCACACCTGATGAGGAGTTTCTAAAGAGAGTTGAAGAGAGGAGGAATGAGAAAAACAATAAAAAGACATAGTTATGATGGTAATAATATAGTCAAAACAAGAACTCTAATCTTTGAACCATATCCATACACAGATATAAATCTGGTCATGTCACTATTACAACTTAAGTTGACACCAGATTTATTATCTCACAAGAAGTTAATGTATCGTCAAGATCTATTGACTAACAAATACTATGGTCATTGTTATCATTCAACACAGGCACTATATTATTTGATAGATACTGATAGATTAGTTTCTATGAAAGGAGAGGATTACAGAGGAGAGAGTCATTGGTGGTTGCAAGATGAAGATAAGATATATGATGTAACAGCAGATCAATATTATTCTGTTGATCAAACACCACCCTATGAGAGTGGTAAGAAATCAAAGTGGTATGGTTGGAAACAAAGACCACAACAGATTACACTAGACTTAATGAAGAGAATATTAGATACTAGATTAATAAAAGATGTTGACAACAAGAAGTGAGTCTGTTATACTTTAAACAAAGAGGTTGCTTTTATAGCTTTACACCTCTACAATTCAATTATTGCTATTTTGGCTTAAAATTATGTTTGATCAAGAATTTTATCATCCTGTTCCCTCAACAAAAAAAGGTTGGGATCTCATCATTGAAAAATCTAAAAAAATTGCACCACCTGAGATTAGGCCTGGTGAAAGACATGTAGAAAGAAAAGCAGTTTACACAAAAGATATAAATTTAGTAAACAATGATGGAACAAACAATAATCTTGTAAGATATGAAAATCCTGGTGAAAAAAGTATTGGTAGTTTTGAGAAAGGAGTTGATATACGTTGTTTACCACCACATAGTCTAAAAAATCCTGATACTGGTGAACAAGATTTAAATGGTGGATATGGTCGTTTTGGAGTGTTTGCACACTTAGGTTATAAAATATGGATGATAGATGAATATGAACCAGACAATGAATCAAGATCGGCAAGACAAAAAGATCATGAAGACGTTCGCACCGATTCTGCGTTAAGTTCCAATGGTGGTTCTACAGGAGCAGTAGCATGTAAATCTGATTATGTTGGTGTTCTTAGGAATAAAATAAGCAAATATGAGTGGAATACAACCGACTGTAAATTATATTTTAAACATGATATAAAACATGTTCTTACTAATAATCAAATAGATGATTATATTAGAGACGCAATCAGGGCAGAAAAAGCTAAAGGTCGTGTTCAATGGTATACTGATACTCAAGTTGGTCATATGATCTCAGAGAGAAATTTAAAAAATATTTTTATCGTGAATACTACAAATGCTATAAAAGGAAATATGCAAAGATTTTTAAGAACAGTTCCCGCCATGATAAAAAGATATATTCAAACAAAAGGCCAAACTCAATCATATTTGGTTCATGATACTAAATCTACAAATCATCAAGATTTGAATGACAACCATAAAGCAATGAATCAAATGATGGATGAATTTACTGCAGAAGATTTAATACAATTTGCTACCATTTACAATTATCAAAAATCTATTGACCCTACTCATAGGGCATGTAAAGTTAAACATAGAGTTGCTCAAAAACATAAGGTCGATAAAAAACTTGGAATTATTGTTGATTATGAGTAGCCCCTAAAGTTTTACCCTAATATATTATTGAAATAAAAAATGGAATGGATTGCTAACCCACAACAAATCGCAGATGGATATGGGATTGATGTTGAGGAATGGATTGATAGTGTAAGTGGTAGCACTACCTCTTTTCTAACAGAGGCCAAAGTTGCTAAACTGTTAGGTGGAGAAAGAGTTAAAGGGTCACAATTACCCTATGATGTGGTTGTAGATGGTAGAGAGAACAAACATATAGAAGTCAGAAACATTTGTAAGACAGGTTATGCTTACTTCTCTCCATCAACTGCAACTGGTAAGGGTAGATTCTTCTCTCAAGAA
>VMHT01141212.1_pt1 | contig 11998 bp, 13 predicted proteins | sample 4693611 | NCBI WGS metagenome assembly VMHT01 (sample SAMN12280063, study PRJNA550983) | marine metagenome | isolation source: seawater sampled from same location over 5 years 0.02-0.2 micron viral filtrate | place: USA: collected off the coast of southern California halfway between the port... ...
CAGCGGCTCCACCAGCAGCAGCACCAGCACCAGAAGTCGCAGCAGTCGTAACCGCACTCGTTGCAGCAGCACTACCACCGCCACTTATAGCCGCCCATACAGAAGCCATCCCAGATTGAACAGCACTGATAAATCCTGTTAAACCTCCACCGCCGAATATAGCGTTCATAATGCTCTGAGCCGCCAACTCCGCAATCATTCTCTTGAATCCCTCAACTACAGAATCAAAGAAATCCTTGAATGATGACTTTCCATCAAGCAAATCATAAAACAAATCACCAAAACTTGACTGAACATTCTCCAGCATATTGTTCATAGTCTGCTGTTTGACTTTCGCGTTTTCAACGGCGGTGGCGTGAGCCCTTAATTCTTCGTCTGTTTTCTCCATCTCCTCGGTAACTACTCGGAACGCTGGTGCTGTTTCATCCTCAACAATCGTTCCTAAACTACTAAAATCAACCCCTAGAGGATTAAGCTCTTCCTCTCTAAGATCGTGGAATTGGGTCTGTAATACTCCAATACCAGTACCAAATTCTCCCATTACTATTTCAGCGGCTTCAGCTTCATCAGCAAGTGTCTGTTCGGCAGTCGCTGCGTCCAAAATTTCCTGTGCTGTAACACCAAGTTGATTTTCAAGAACCGACAAAGGATCAACTGTATCTATAACACCATCTCGCATATCAGAAAGTTTATCTTCGGCCTTAACAATGGCATCAGAATTAAGCTCAAACACTTCTTCCAAACGCTCTAACCCCAAAATCAAATCGGGGTCAATGGCGGAATGACCATATAATTGAGCAGCGGCCTGTGCCTCCGCTATTCTTTCCTTCTGCTCTTCTATTGCGGTAGCCGTAGCTTCTAATTTAGTTGTTAACTCAGCAACGTGGTCTGTAAGAGCAGTAACTCCTCCAGCAGCAGCAGCCTCTAAGTCCTTTGCGTACTGTTCAATGTCAGTATCAATCAAGAAACCTAGAGCAAGGGTAAGAGCAGTAATACCCGCAATTGCAAGAGTAACTGGGCCCCCTAGAAAAGCGACTGCCGCACCTAACATTCCCATAGCTCCAGACGCAGCCGTTACGGTAGTAACAAATGAAGCTCCAATGGCAATTAGCCATCTGCCAACAAGAAGAGTTATCAGAACTTCAAACGCTGCGGTGATTGAAGTAACCCAAGTCGTAAAAGCCTCAGTCTGGACAAAGGTATATATGTTGTTTGTTAGGTCAACTATCGCCGTATTCCAAGCGCCGATATTATCTTCAATGACATCAAGAAGCGGAACGCTTAACGCAAGAAATAAATTTCCTACTTCAACTCTGGTATTGCTCAGTGACCCCTTAACAACCTTCATTCGCTGTTCAATCGTGGCAGACATTCTCTGAAAAGCCGTTTCAGTTTCTCCGGCCTTTTCATCCATAGCTACAAGGATGTCAGCAAATGTTTCAGCCCCTGACCCAGTAAGGGCGAAAACTGTATTCAAAGCCTCAACACTACCGAATAGTTTAATCAGCGCTTCTTTGTTGCCGTCAGTTTGCTCTACCAAGTTCGCAAGAAACCCTTGGAGTCCTTGTGACTCTAACCCTGCCAAATTAAATTGAAGACCTAGTTCTTCCGCTAGGTCAGAAGCCTCTTTACTAGGTTTTAGAATATTGGTTAGAGCGGCCTTTAATCCGGTTACGGCTTCAGCAGTATTGATACCAGCAGTTGTCAGGGTTGATACTGTGGCAAGCATTTCCTCAAATGATAATCCTGCCTCAGAAGCGATTGCAGAAACCTTACCAACGCTTGCAGACAGTTCACCAACAGTTGTCTTTCCCGCTTTCATTGCGACAAAAAGAGCATCACTAATACCAGTGACACCATCAGCCTCAACACCAAAGGCGTTCATGATACTTGTCAGACCATCAACAGCCGTAGTGACATCGGTCACGCCACCAACGGCAAGTTTGTTCGCAGCAGTCACTAATTTGGTGGCTGCTTCTGCATCTTCAGCTCCAGCAGAAATCGCCTGATAGAAAGCTCCAGCCTGATCCGCAGCAGTACCGCCGAAAGCAGCCGCGAGGTTCTTAGCCTCCTGTTCGATACGGGGCATATCAGTGAAACTACCCATCAGGGTGCTTACTTCGCCGAGTGCTGATCCAAAGTCAGAGGCATCCTTCGCCATACCAGCGAAAGCCTTAACAGAAATAACAGCGGTCAGCGCGGGGAGCAATGCCCTCATCGCTGATTTTGATTTGCTTCCAGACGCTGAAAACTTATTCAGATCACCAGTTGCGCTTTTGACGCTACTGGAATCTACCCCTACAAATACACTGATGTTATCTTGCGCCATTCCTAGTTCCTGAGTGCTGCCTTAATATCTTGCTCTAGGGTTTCTGAAACATCTGCCTCAACATCGCGGTACGGAGCCGGAAGAACAGAATCGTTAAACCGTTGAGCGCAAACCTGATAAAGTTGCGAGAGCTTCTTGATGGTTCTCATCTCCCAAGCTGTTAGACCAATTCCCGTCAAGCGTATCCAGCTTTCAATCTCTTGCCAAGTAATGTCACGAATCCCAATGTCTACAACAAGGTCAATCAGATACGAAAAAGGCGCAATATCCGGCATAATTGGGTCATTAGACATCAACTCAATTCGCGCCGACTTTGCGCCCTTCGATGAAGTAGTGAGCCAAGCCCAATACCTCACATAATCCTCAAGAAGCTCTACGACTTTAAATCGTAGTTCTGCCTTTCGGTTGCAGCTTCAAGTACCTGTTCTGCGACCCATCCCCGATTCTGATACAACATCAAAGCATTGTTACGACTACATTTCAAAACCTCTTCATTGTAGACCACGTTAGTCCACGAAACAGTGCAAGCTGCCAGAATTTCCAGTATGGATTTTTCTAGGTCAGCCGTAGGAACCTTTTTGTTCCTGTGCTTGTTCGCGTTCTTCGTGTCGAGCCTCTTTGCCGTAGCCGTCCAAGTGGACGAATCCTTACCCATGACCTTGATGGATACATTCTTGCCGTCCTTATCCACCAAAGTCTCCTGAGTAATAGGATGAATCAAGGTCACACTCATGCCCTTGTCTGCCGCCGCTTTTAAGTCAAATTGCGCTAAGTCCATCAAATAACCCCTTAAATATTAAGTAGTTACGACAGTGTCCCTATTGCGCTCGACTTGAATTGTCCTCTGGACAATCGAATCTGCGCCACCAGCGACAGTATCGAAAGAAACAACTTTACCTGTGTAAAAATCATCGGTTGCATCTGAAAATGTAATCTTGAAAGAATAAGCATTATCAGAAGCCAACGCTGCCAGAACGATGACTTGCCCTGCGTCATCATCATCTCTGTTCACGGTAAATGTATCAGCACCATTGTTCACAGTGCCTTTATATTTGTCCGTGTTACGTTGAGCAATCGGATTACTTGTCACAACATTAAAGACCTTCCCGCCAGCCGACCAATCAGTTACCTCACCAATCGCAGTATAAGTCAATGACGGATAGCCTGTACTAACATCATCATCGAATGTCTCTGGCAAGGAGGCAGATATTGCTATCGTAGTGGTCGCTAAAATCTGAGTCGAATTTGGCATAACCTCACCTCGTAATAAAAGAAATGTATCCAATGGATACGACTAAAACATACCACCCCTCTTCTGCTACTCCGGTGCGGCGTTCCACAGAAAGTATTGTAGCACTCTGAGACAGATATGCGACACTACTTCCAATTCCGTAATTTGCCATTATCTCTTCCGCTTTCTCTTTCGCGGTTATCGCTCCACTGTCAGCGGGATAACGGACAACAACCCTAAAGATGCCAGTTGTTTCATTTGTATCGGTTATTGAATTGGCTTCAATAGGATTTGTAATATTTCTTAATTCCGCATACGCCGTCCCTGCTATCGGGCTATACGGTGAATTCTCATAAGCAATCGGTAGGCCAAATGACCCGTCAATGTACGACTGAATAAATGCTTGGTCAATCTTAACGCTCATTGAACATCTCGCAACATCTTTTTGGCGTTTCTATTAACTCTGATTATGTTCTTTGCAACCATCCCGTCATGCTGTTCCCAGTGAGCCACATAAGGCACGTTGTTAGAAAGGTAATCAACTCCAGACGTTACTCCGTTAGGCACATCGTTATAAGCCTTCCCGCCAGTTTGCCCGATGCTAAGTTTATCCAAGTTACTCGTTTCGGTAAGTATCGGCGAGCCTGTGCTTATCTGCCAGTTCCCGCGCATCCTTCCGGTATCAACACGGGTATCCATTATGATTGATTGAAATAGCTTAATCTTTACCGCCCTAGAAAATTGATCCAGAGTTGTTTCGGTTTTCTCTGCCCATTGTTCAAATGTATAGTTTGCCATTATTTTCTCGCCTGTACGAAATAAACAATAGCAACTCCGGCAGGGTTAGATTCGCCCACTGACATAATGTTCCAATCCTGACTTGATATGGTTATGGTATCAGTCGTTAATGGCTCAATCGTGTCGTCCAGAATAATCAATCTATCACTTGCTAATATTCGTGTTCCATCAATCATATCATCTGCATACTTTTGCAGAATCGTGTACGGCGTGTAAGTCGTGGTAGTTCCAGCCACAACAGCACCCGTCACTGGGTCAATCGAATCTCCAGTTGTACGCTTCAGCGAACCAATGGCTCCGAACTTTTTGATGAGCCGAGCTGCCATCGTTGCCATTCGGTTATAGAACGCATCACTCATTTTCTACGCCATTACGATTGGGATTCCTGAACCGCTCCAATTCATTAAACTCGCTAACAAGTACTGACTACGCGAACTCCTTGCAATCCTTCCCGAATCATCTACTGCGTACTCAACCTCAACAGCTCCGTCAACTCTTTCACGTTTAATCCCTGTCGCTACTGATTGGGTTAGATTGTACAAATCCTCCCCTGCGTTTATATCAATAGCCAGAGACATTTGTGCCTCTTTCGCTTGAGTTGGGATTTCATCAGAGTCCCAACTGAACCCTTCAATATCAGTAAGACTATATCGAGGATATGAAAGCTCCTGTGATCGGCTTACAAGATCGCCTTTCAGTCGGGGTTCTTTCGTCGCAATGAATTCAGCCGCTTTGATTATTTGGGTTTGATAAGTCTGTGTATCAGTAACGGTAATATTAAGAGTCGCGGCATAGGCGATGTATTCCGCCATTGTCACAAAGGAATTTGCACCAGAAACAATAGTGCCATCTTCAACTACGATCGTGGTCATGGGATGCCTCGAAAAAAGAGTGGGGGCGTTTTACCGCCCCCCAAGATTACTTCAAGGAGAACCTCTTTAGCCCAAAAGAACCGCAACAAAGTCCGGCTTCCATACCTTGTATCCATACAAGCATGAAACGTCAAACATCGCTTTGTTATAGCCCTTATAGGCAGAAACATCAAAGACAAGTCCACTCACTGGGTCTTGCACTGTCAGTCTATCAACAGCAGCATCGCCTCCGGCTGGCTGTGCTAAGGCTCGAAGGCCAAGCTCAACCGCGCTTCGGTGGAAAGCCACATTGGAAGTTGAAGCAGCTTTAACAGTAATCCCATAAGCCTGAGCAGTCATAACTTGTTGAATACCGGGAGCGCCTAGGACAATAGTTCCACCGCCAGATACATCAGCATCACCAGTAGTAACAACGTACTGATTGTCGTCACCATAGAATGTAATGATGTCACCAGCTAGGATTGTTCCAGTACCCGCAGACCCGAGAGTGATAGTGGTAGCACCAACTGCATATCCCGCCGTATCAGTCTCTGCACTTGATGCAGTTCCAGCAGTATGAGTACCGATACCAGCAGATTCCTTAATCTGGATGCCTTGCAGCTCCAGCAAAGTGCCTCGACGCAATAACTCAACGCCTCCGGCCTCATTACCTTTCTGCAACTGAGCCAAATTACGGAGCAAGGTTCCCGCCGCTGTATTCATCACGATGGTTGCCTCACGATCATTGGTAGGCATACCGTTATCAACTAATACCTGTCGAATTTCTGCGACATCGTTGAAGTTAGATGAAAAGGGAGTTGTACCCGCTGTACCAATGGCTCTGGATGCGTTATTAGCAACATCAGTGGCTACAGTAGACTCAATATCATTAACGATGGCTCGCATCGCTTGCTGAATTTGGTCACCATAGATGGTTTGAAATCCCGCACCATTATCAACAAATTTAATGTCCTCTCCAGTCCAAGGAATCTTCACAGATGCGGTGGAACTGAGAGTCATTGTTTTGTTGTCAATGGTTTGGTCTGTACCTTCTGGAATTGTCATCGCAGGGGTAACAGTACCGACGGTTGCTGCGCGAGTTACAAATGAGCGAATAGTCTCGCCCTGTGCTGCTCGTTCTGTCGCGCTTGAATTAATTGTAGCGGAAGGGATGACGCCTACTAGCTCACGGGCAACCGTGTCCATTGCTGTATAGATGTCTGCCGCTAAGTCTGTTAGAACATTAGCCATGATTGATTACCTCTAATCGTCAATAACTGAGCCGCCTGTCTTGGCGAAATTACTACGCTGAGTCTGGTTCATTTGATCAAACTCAGACCTCTTAACTGTGGTGCTTGCAGCCCCGCCACTTTCATTCCCGCCTGTGCGCCCAGCGCCATTGGCCTTTGTTCCTACTATCAACGGGGCAAATGCCTCGTTATTCTGGAATTCTGTTCTCAGTTCGCTCATCGTCATCGCACAAGGCTGACCCCTCTTGTCTAGGACAATCGTGGTCGGTACGCCTTCCCTGATCTCTGTTTTCAGCCTTGCTTCCAAATGAGGAATCAATACTTCTGCTGATCCTGAGACTGCTATTTCAGATGCCATTTGAGCGGCTGTCTGTCCTGAGGTAAGACGAATGATCGCCGTACCCATTGAATCTATTTCCCTTTGAAGCTCTGATTCTCTTGTGCTGTATTTTTCTGTCCAGCTTTTATCTAGTGCTTCGGTATCATTTCCCGCCTTTGCAGATTCCAGTTTTGCAATCTCGGCCTCTGTTTCAGCTTCCTTCGCTTTCTTGGCGGCTTCCTTTTTTTCTTTTAACAATTCATCCAGCTTGTTTTTCATACCCTGTACAAACGGATGACTGTCATCCACTTCTGGTAGGTCTGGTTCTGGCAATCCATCAATCTCTAGTACATACCCGCCTCTTACCTTCTTGTACTGTTCCTTAACTCCATCATCCAAATCCGCAATACTTTTGATCTTGTATTCCAATGTCATAAATCACCCCCAGTGATTGTTTCGCTCATTCTAATCCGAATCGTTATAATGTCAATCAGCCACCGACAAATTCTGTTATATCTGCTCGCTTAAATGCCTGAAGCGCAATATCACTTTCACGCTTCATATTCGCTAAACTTATTTCTTTGAAGTTGTTGCTAAGGTTAAGTCTTGCAAATTCATCAGAGGTTAAACCGCCATCCCTCATTAGTCTAGCTCTACGAATACCTATCGTTGCATCCTGAAATGATTTAGGTTGTGTTTTTAACCACGAATAATAAGTTTGATTTGCGGGAACTTTGGTTACAACACTCTTGCCGTCCCTGTCCTCTCCTCGCGCTGCTCTTGTTGCGCCCTCATCAAGAAAGTCAAACTTTTTATGTAACACGGCAACAACTGTGCTCCTGCAATTCATGTGAATAGGAGGTCGTGGACCTTTATCCAGAGGAAACTCCCTGCCATCATACGAACGACAAATAGCAGATGTTCTACCATCAAGAGTGCTTATCCATTTCTCGCCGCTAATAATATCTTTGTTCCTCCTCCATACTTCTTGACGCGCCTGAACCGCTGCGTGTTGTAACGATGTTCTGGTAATTATCCCCGCCGCCCTGTTCATGTTGTGAATAATTCCATCCGTATACTTGGCTGCTCTTGTTCCTCTTACCGTTTGAAGGATTTGGTTAGTGGTCTGTCCTTGGTAGTAGCCAGAAGCAATCGCGCCCGTTACTTGCGCCAGCGTTCTGCCAGTTAAGTCTCTGATGAATGGCTTTAAAAGTTTCCCATTGTCAGCGCCCTTCATTGTTAAAGGATTGGAAAAAACAGCGGAGTTCAAAGCCGCAGCAGTCGGCACAGCAAAGTCAGCAACTACCACTTGGTCTAATGCGGCTATCTCAAATTTCGCCTCATACTTGGCTAGGTCTACCGATTCCTTCACGACTAAGCTGCTAAACTCTTTTCCAATAATTGCTAAGTCTGCCTTGAGGGATGTTTGTAATTTCTGAAGCCTACGTCTGGTGAAATCGGTAATATCTTTCCCCGCCAGTTTTGCAGTTACCGTTTTGTTTACATCACGCAAGAACTTTTCAGCCTTCTTTGACTCGCCAGTTTTCAGACGCTCAAGATAGACCTGATGCCTTGTGGCTATCTCAATCAACTCTTGCGGGACAGGCATTATTCTTCCTCTATGTCTACCATATCAGGCTGTTCGCCAATTTCATCCTGATACTCTTCCAAGGTCTTTTCGGTATCAATTAGTCCATGCCGCTTCTGCCATGAATACAAATCGCTCATAGGTAGAACCCCTTGTAAGAATGATGCAACCACAGCATTTAACATATTCGCATCGGCTTTCGGATCGATAAAGTCTTGATTGATTTGATAATAAATATCCCCAGTATCAGAGCCCATAAACTCTGCGAGTATTGCCAGCGCATCGTTATAACCCTCGCTCACGTTATGAGCAATGATTGAAAGAATGGAGTGTTGAGCCATTAATTCTCCGTCCACTTGGGTCGCAGTCTTGGCCTGATTATTCTGGGACATAAACATCGCGCCCAGACCAATCATCATCTCAACTTTATCTTTCATGGCTTCTCTGGCTAACATATTCTCTCCAGCTTGAGCAAAGTCAAATTTCTCGCCACTGGGAACTCCAAGCAATCTTCCAGAACCCACATACATATTGTTTGAATCCATTAACTCCATTGTTTCCTGATTAAGCCCCGACATCCACGGCTGAACCTGACCAACCGTAAATACAGAATCCTCATATATCGCGCTGTTATTGAAATGCCCTACGTTTAGTTTCGCTAGGTTATACATAGGAAGGAAGTCTATTTGATAAGTGTTAGCTTCTGACCCAACGAATACAAACGGAATGTAATCAAGGGTTTCGCCTCTTGAGTTGCGCGGTATTACCTCAGACCAGACGTACCATTGTGATGTATCCGCAGTCTTGCGCCATTCGCGCTGAACATAAATGCCCTCTTCCAGCCTTAGCTCAATACAAATATCCCCAATTATAGTTTCAAATTCATCCTTCCCTTTTTCAGAATATGAAGAGGTCAATACGATTAAAGTCGGCTTGAGTGCAGCACCAATCTTTTCCGTTTTCCAATTAATAATCTGGGAGGCGTTATATCTTGTGATGGTGGCAAATACTTCTTGCGAGTTCATATCGGCTCTGGAGGTATCACCATCAACCGGAGGGAAGTCCACTAGCAGTCCAGCCCTGCCTATTCTAATCACATCGCGCATAACCTCTTGAGACTGTTGATAAATTGAGGTTCCTATCCCGTCAATATTCTTAGTAACAGCGTCATATAAATCATCGGGGATATTAAGCTCAGGCCGTTTGGAAAATGCCTTGCCTAGAAATCCCTTTGCGGTATATCCCGTAACCGCTGAGAAAACTGCCCTCTTAAAGAATTGGGAATTGCGCGTCTTGTTCTTTGCTGAAAGGTCATCTGGATTAAGCTGAACCAGATATGTGTTCAGGTTTTTCGCATCACATATATCATTTACTAGGTTCCAGTTATCAATGTGTGCCGTGTATTGGGGATTCTTGGATTCTATGCTCATCTTGCCATTCCTATATCAGTTACCACAACTGGTCTACCCAGTGACCACTTGCGATTGATGTAGTATCCGGCTGCATCGACCCAATCGTCCAGCGAAGGATGTGTATTAAACTTTTCCGGTTGTCCTCGTATATCATAGCCTTGTGATTCCAACGCATCAGTAAGATGAGGACATTGGTCTGTGTTCACAAGCCATCGGCCGTGGGATAGTAACCCGTTGACCGCATTAACCCTGTCACGAATATGAGGATTTGCTCTCGGGCAGTCGATAGCATAACCACCCTGCCTGATTATATCAATATCGCTGGACGTTGCGTTAGTGGAAGATGACTGACCACTCGCATCTGGAAAGACAGTTATCTTTCTGTCAGCCCTCTTATATTTTTCAAGTCGCGCTACAAAGTCTCTGGTGTCGTAGCTTATAAACTCGTCCACGGTTATAGGGTTATTGTCCTCGATAACGCTTACTACACCGCAACAACCGCCAACATTAAAATCAATTCCAACCTGAATGAACTTATCGTTATCAGTTAAGAGTCTATGAGTATGATGCTTTTCCCTCTTGAAAAAATGATAAACCTTGTTCGAGCTTAGGCTAACAAACTCCCCTTTCAAATACATATCCGCTAGGATGGGATCGTAGTTATCAGTAATCTGTTGCGCGTACCCTTCCGGCAAGAACGGATTGGAAAGTGTTGGGGCTTTTATTATCTCGTAACCCTTCTGTTTGCTCTTTACCCACTTCTGATAGACAAATCCGCTATAGCCTTGGTCTGGTGTTGTAACGCACCCCAAAGTATTCCCGCATATATGGGTACAATCTTGCCTGTTTCGCTCCGTTACCTTTCGCCACACTAGGGATGCTTTGTCTTTCGGTAAAGTGTCCAATTCATCAACAATACTATGCGCTACTTCATACGCGACGATTCTCTCTGGTCTATCATAGGAACGCAAAATTACCGAACCGTAACCCTCAATCAATACAGTATATTCAGACCTGTTTGTTTTAAATGATAGTCCAAGCTGCTCTAACTCCTCCTCTAATCCAATCAAAGCCCTTAGTCTAAGCAAGTCGTAAGTCGGCATATAGTAAGCGCCGTTAGTGCTTGGATTCTGAACCATCAGGCAAATCAGTCGCGCCAACCCGCCTTTGGTCTTACCGCTCCCAAGCCCTCCTACAATTGCTGGATACTTGGCTTTTGAAAATACGAATTGTTCCTGTGGTTTAGTGAGGCTTAGTAGCACGAACCACCTGTATAATATTATCAGAGGTGGTTGAGACAACAGTCTGATCTGATTCTTTCCATCCAGCCTGTGTTTTTAGATAGAATATCGCTGCCGTTACATTCCCCTTTCGAGCCTGTTTTAGTAAATTTCCCCCGACACTAGCAATGGCCTTCCCTTTCCCTTTTTTATAAGCCGCAGAAACTTCGGGTTGGCGCTTCTCTATCTCTCGAAATGTGTTTTCAGAAACACCAAAGTAATCTGACAGTTGCCTCTTTGTTAAAACCGCAGCAAGCCCTTCCACTCTCGCTACTTCTTGTTCGTCTAACACCGCTGGAGGTCTGCCGCCACCAGCACCCTGCTTCCCTTTCTTGGCTGCTGGCTTCTTAACTTTGACTGCTGGTTTCTTAGGTTTTGTCATTATCTAACGCCAATGTACTTATGAGTTTGCAAGCTAATTCTGAACCCATGTTTGGTGGCGCTTTCAACGCATACCTCTGTGGCCTTTTTTGATTGGCTTAACGGCTGCAACCACACGCTAGAACTTCTAAGGCTGGCTGCACCAACTTGCTCGATCAGTTTGGTTACATCGCTCTCCTTACCAACGGGCATTTTGATCTCGTCTGCAATTTCAAAATTCTCCTTCAGCACTTCCAACCCTCCCGCCATATCCCACTTAGGACTGAGAGTAACAAATGTTTTATGATGGACAGATATAGGTTTTGTTCCCGATGTTTCCACCTGTACGATGAACCCTGCTCTACTTAGCATTTCTGTAAGCCTGTGCAAATCGTGGTCACACGGCTCGCCGCCCGTGATTACAATATGGGCTGCTTCTCTGCTAAATACTTCAAATAATATTTCATCTTCAGACAGTTCAGCCCATTCAGAAGAATCGCACTCTTTTACCAGCATATCCTTGATTGGTATTTTATCTTTTGCCAACGAAGGCCAAGTATGTTTGGTATCACACCATGCA
>VMHT01141604.1_pt1 | contig 11996 bp, 11 predicted proteins | sample 4693611 | NCBI WGS metagenome assembly VMHT01 (sample SAMN12280063, study PRJNA550983) | marine metagenome | isolation source: seawater sampled from same location over 5 years 0.02-0.2 micron viral filtrate | place: USA: collected off the coast of southern California halfway between the port... ...
AAATGATGAAACTTGTTTTAAATTAACAGAGGCTTTAATGCATCACAGAAATCAAGCATTAAGTAATGATAAATATCCTCCATATATTAATTTATTTATACAAAGTCCAGGTGGTTCATTATTACCCACTTTAGCTGTTGTAGATGAAATTAAGAATTTAGGAATTCCAGTATATACATATATAAGAGGTTATGCTGCTTCGGCAGCCACATTATTATCTGTTGCAGGAACACAGCGTTTTATGTATAAACATTCTTTGGCAATGATTCATGGAGTAAAGTTACAAGAACAAGAAGTAAGTTCATTAATGGATATAAAAGATCTAAATGCCAATGTAGATACATTTATGAATGTAGTAAAAAATATTTATTTAGAAAATACAAGCATGGATGAAGAAACTTTAGAATACTTATTTTATCATGATTTATGGATGAATTCAACACAAGCAGTTGAGTATGGTTTAGTAGATGAAATCATTTAAAATTTTTTATATTCTTTAATAGCATTATAAGCCAATTTATCTGCTTCTTTATTTCCCAAAGAATGTACGTCTTGTGCATTTGTATGTGCTTTAATATGTTTAAGTTTTAAATTAGGATTAGTTTTATAAATTGTATATAATTGTTTAACAAGATTTTTATTTGGAATATTTTTAGACCAATGTTGTTTTGCACATTTTTCTCCATAACTTGTAGCACATTTTATACTATAATCTGAATCAGTAACAATAGATATTTTTTTATTAATTAAATCATCTTTTATTAATTCATAAGCTTGTAATATGGCTAATAATTCGGCACTATTATTTGTATGATTAAAATCCAAACTATCTACAATTTTTGATACATTTTTATTATTATTTTCTTCAAAAAATATTCCTATTGCACTAATTGCATTTATTTTACCATTATTATAACAAGAACCATCAGTATAAACAAAATAATCTACTTTGGAATCATCAAATTTACTATAAATATTTTCAAAAAATTCAGTGCTAACAGAATTAATATTTAATATATAATCCTCTGCTTCTGTTTCGGTTGAAAATTTTTTATAAATTGCTCCTTTATAACCTATTACTTGTTCTTTACAATCATTCCAAAAATAATAGATGCCGATATTATGTCCTTTTGCTACTGCATAAAAACTCATCTATATATATTATTATTAATAAATTTTTTAATTAATAATAATAACAAATTTAATAATTGTTCAATTTTTCTTTTTTTATTAAAATTTCAAAGTTTGGGGGTTCTCTAAAAAATTGAATAGAAAATTATTACAAGTTAATCAAGATGTCAAACACAAACAAAACAAACAACATCTACAAAACAATGGCGACTTTTGCTCAGCAGATTCTTGCGGTTCAGTCAAAGGCACTTGAGACTTCCAAGACTGAATTGAAGGTGAAGTCAGACAAGCGGAAGGATGAACTGTTTGACTTCCTGACAAATAAGTACCACGCAAAAATCAAGCGGTCAATCATGGGTGCTGCTCAACGTGGTTCCAAGGAAAAGTTCATGAACTTTGAAAAAAATGATTTCAAGGCAAACTGCGAAGGTCTTGGTTTCCCCAAGGATGTTCAGCGGCTTTGGCTAGAAGAGGTCATATTGAACAAGGACGAAGATAAGTTCCTGCCAGTTGATGAAATAACTGGTGAACGCGACCATCTTCATGGTATTAACTTTGAGATTTGGAACAATGCAAAATTCACGACGCGTTTCCATTGGTAGATAAGTTTAATACTCTAATAATGTTTTAGAGTATAAATTATAAATTATAAATTATAAATTATAAATTATAAATTAAGAATTAAAAATATATATTATAAGATAATAAAGTTAATATATATTTTTTATTTAATGCTTTTTTGTTATAATACTATATGGAAGACCGGTTTTTAGTTAAATTAAAAGAAGCTGAAAAGAGAGATGAAAATAATCTTATTATAAAAAATATTTTGGGTAAAGGAGGATGTTCAAATGTTTATCTTGGAAATTATAAAATAAATAAAAATAAAAAGGATGTAGCAATTAAGATGTTCAAGTGTAATAATAGAGAATCATTATTTTTATTTAATAATGAATTGAATATATTTAAACTATTAAATCAAAAAAATAAAGATTGTTTTATTGTAGAACTATTTAATACTTTAAATACACAAAGAAACTGTAGGTTAATAATGGAATTAGGTAATATGACATTAAAAAGAAAAATTAGTATTTTATATAGAAAATTCAATATTTATGAAGCAACAAACATGTTTGAACAAATTATAAAAGCAATACAATATATTCATAATTTTAAAATTGCACATAGAGATTTAAAACCAGAAAATATTTTGCTCTTTGAAAATAATAGATTAAAAATATGTGATTTTGGTTTTGCAAAAATAGCCGATAAACCTTTAAAAACAATTTGCGGAACTGTTCCTTATATGGCACCAGAATTATTTAGATATAATAAATTGTATAATGGTTTTGCAGTTGATGTATGGGCAGTTGGAATAATTGTTTTTGAAATATTACACAATCGTTTGCCTTTTAATTCAGCAAATATAATGGGTTATAGAAGGGCAATAATCAGTAATAAATATGTTATGCGTCAATTACCAAATGTCCATAAAGCTTTAATAATGCAATGTTTGACAAAAAATTTTATGCAAAGACCCAGTATATTTGAATTAAAAATTCCAGTAAAAAAATTAAAATAAATAATTAGTTAAATACTCAATTGGTTCTCTCAAAATTTAAAAATAATTTTAAAAATTTATTAAAGTTTTTTTATTTTTTTGTAATATTTCATTAATTTGTGAAAATGGTTTTGAATTTTGAAATGATGGAAAAGTTTTATATGTTTTATAAACACTTAATGGTGATGGATGAGATGAGACAATTAAACTATGTTTAGAAGTATCAATATTTTTTAATTTATTATGTGCAAATGCACCCCAAGCAACAAAAATAATAGGTTCATCATTTTTATTTAATTCTTCTATAATAAAATCTGTAAAATCAGACCATAATGCTGCAAGACTGTTAGGTTTTTTTTCAATCACAGTTAATGAAGCATTAAGCATTAAAATATTTTGTTGTGCCCAATTTTCTAAACTATTATTAGTTAAAGAAATATTTACATCATTTTTAAGTTCTTTAATAATATTTTTGAGAGATGGGGGGATTAATATGTTTTCGTTTATTCCAAAACATAAACCAGTTGCTTGATTGGGACCATGATATGGATCTTGTCCTAATATTAATACTTTAATTTCGTTTGATTCAAAATATTCAAAACATTTAAATATATTTTCTGCTTTAGGATAAATATTAAATTGACTATTTTTGAGAGAATCAAGTATATTATTTAATGATTTATTTTTTGTTTCATATTTATTATTATATTTAGTAAATAAAGTTTTCCACGATTGTTTTATTTTAGTGTTATTTTGCATTATTTTAAATTGATTTTATGTATTAATTAATAACTTTATTTTAATATTTTTAAAAAAATATAATATATTTATATATTATAAATAATGGGTGCAGAAGAAGTAGTAGCACAAGAAGTAGAAGTAGAACAAGAAGGAGGAGTACAAGGATATGCTGGAACTGAAAAATTTTCTATGCTTGGTGGAAAACGTAGAAAAGGAAGCAGAAAAGGTAGCAGAAAATCAAAAAAAGGCTGTAAAAAAATGAAAAAAAGCGATAAAGGAACAAGAAAAGGAAAAAGACCCCCTTCAAAATGGATAATGCATGTAAAAGCTTTCTGTAAAAAAACTGGGATGAAATATCCAGATGCATTAAAAAGTAAACAATGTAAAGCTGATTACAAAAAATAATAAATAATTTTAAAACCAGTAATATTTTTTATAATAATAATTAAAAAATATTATTTTATTTAAGAAAATGTTCAATTAGTGCTTGATTTGCGAGAGAATCCGCATAAGTATTATATTTTCTATAAATATGTTCAAAAGTAATAAAATCAAAATTAGATTTTAAATTATTAACTTCTTTATGTAATGGTTTAACACGTTCATATTTAATATTACAATTATTATTAATTTGGTCTATTACAATTTTAGCATCTCCTTCAACGTATAAATCTTTAATTTCTAATTTAGAAGCATATTTTAAAGCACTTATTAATGCTTTATATTCTGCATAATTACTATCATATGCTTCGTTTAACATTGAATATTGTTTAGCAACTACTGTATAATCATAATATAAAACGAATCCAATAGAGGCTAATCCCAAAATATCACGATTACAAGCATCAAATTGTAGCAAAAACATTATAATATTTGTTAGTTAATTAATAAATATTATAAATTTTTAAATCTATTTAGTTAATTATTTAGTAATAATTATTTAATAATAATTATTTAATAATAATTATTTAATTTGAGAAACTTTTGTAAGTATTATTTTTATTTTGTGCTTTTTTCTGTTTTTTTTGTTTTGGTTTCTTTTTTGTTGTTGTTTTTGGATTATATGTTTCAGATAATGAAGTTTTGTTTGAACTAGCATACGATGAATCGATAGAATTAGATAATGATTTATTACTTACTAATTTTAACATTTTTTTAGTTACTTTATGTGGACCTGTTTCAATATATTTAAAATTTTTACATTTTGTAAATAAAATATATTCTTGTATTAATGAATTTTTAATTGCTCTTAATTTTTCTTTCAATAATTTTGTAGTATCACTTGTAAAACCTTTATTTTCATTTGCTTCTTTTAGTTCATCAGCTAATTTATCAATTAATTCTTTTAATTTTTGTACTTCTTCATCTGTTTCATCTTTTTTTTCTGTATTTTTAGACTTTTTATAATCTTTTGCTAAATCTTTCTTTTCTTTAAATTCTTTTTTCAATGTTTTTATTTTTTCTTTTAACATTTTAATTTGTTCTATTACACTTTGGTCTACTTTTTCTAATTGTTTCTTTAAATATACAAATTGTCTTAGGTTCTCATCATCTATATGATTCATTAATATTGGAACATTTATCATAATTGGTTGTGCAAATTGTGTAGGATCTTTTTCACGATTTAAATAACTGATATAACCCGATAATTTATTTGCTAAATTTTTAACACCATTTTCACTTAATATATTTGCAGATGTCATATATTGTTTTTTAAATTCTTCTTTGTCTGTAGTTATTTTTTCAGATTCATTAGTAACAAATAAATTAACTAATGAAAATAATTCCATAGGACTATTAGTGAATGGTGTTGCAGTCATTAATAATAATTTGCACGAATCTTTTCCTGATTTTTTATAACTATTCATTATTAATTTTTCCATAACATCAGTATCCGGTCTTTCAATTGCTTTTAGATCACCACCATATAATTTATGCGCTTCATCTATAATAATAAGCGTTTTTTTTAAAACATCTGTTACGCCATTACGTTGTTTTAAGATTTCATAATTTTTATTTCTTCCTAATAATAAATTACTAAATTGTTTATATGATATTGGTTCTAACCAATTAGAACTTAAGAATTTTTTACGCTGGGTTAAATTTTCAGGTAAAGTAAGACCTAATTTAACTTCTTCCTTTAAAACAGCATGACATATTTGATCAAAAATATTTTTCCATACATCACTTTTTAGTGTAGTACGAGTAACCCATAATATACTATAACCTTCTTTTTCAAAACTCATAGATGCCGTTGCAACTCCCGTACAAGTTTTTCCAGTTCCAACTGAATGCCATAATAACATTCCTTTATATGGAGATTGTGGGCAAAAATAGTTAGTAATAAATTTTTGTGTTGGATTAAGTTCAATTTCATGTGCTGCTGCTGGTTTCTCTCCTGGTTTAGGAACACATTTATTTTCAATGCTTAATGGTTCCCAAATATAATCTTTTGAATTATATTTTGTTTTAATAAAATTCCTCATTGGAATAAAACTTAATTTAGTATTTGGTATCATTGGGTTATTGGGAGGAGTTTTAATAGAAGATTCTTTTTTCCCTTCATAATTAACTGAGTTATAATCGGCGTCAATTGGTTCGTCATCGCCACCATCTAAATCTAAATCATCAAGTTCATCTTTTACATTTTTTTTAGATTTTTTTTCAATAACTTCTGGGACATATGCATATCGCAATGACCATTCATAATTTAATTGTTGGCAATATTGTGGAATACTATACATATAACTACATAATGCTTTACGTTGATTAGTTTTTGGTAAATATTTATTTGAATGATTATATTTTTTATATACGCGTTTCATAAAATCAAGGCTTATAGGGACGTCATTACTTGTTCTGTTTCCACAATTACCTTTGCAATTAATAAAATCTATTTTAAAATATTTAGAACTTTTATTTAATTTTTTAAAAACATCCTTCTTTTGCCCTCCACCACCTGTTAAATAAAAATCTTTTTCCATAAATTGTTCATTTAAATCTTCAATGTTATGCATATTTTTTGTAAGACAGTAATCAACAGCAAATTGACTGGCTAATTCAAATAATTGCTTACTTAAATTATTCATTGCTTTGTCAAATTCACTATAAAGCATAGTTGCATCATTTAATTTTTCAATATCTCTAAATATTAAAACATCTTCGTCTTTTTCATCATTCTTTGGGTCTGTTATATTATATGTTAAAAATTTAGTAGATGCAAAAGTATCGGTCGTAATATCTGGAACTGTTAAATAATAATTATATACATAAAGAGGCCAACCTTTTCCATCTTGAAATTCTAATCCTTTTTGCCCACAAGTACGGGTAGCACGACCTACTGTTTGTTTTAAATCTGCAATAGTCATAGATGGTTCAAAAATATGAACATATTTAACATCAAAGAGATCAATACCTTCTTTAAATCCGCTATCAAAAATAATAAAACGTATTTTTTTTCCATAAATGTTATCAGGGCGACTATTAAATAATTTTAATAATGATTTTTTTAATTTTTCATTAAATGTTGAGCCATAAATTGCGTTTGAACATAATAAACCAAAATTTTTGTCTGTTCCGTCTTTTGAATCAACATATAATTGTAATTTTTGTACATTTTGCACTTTTCGTGCTTTAATAACATTATGAAAACCGGTCGCCATAAAAGCAGATGCTAATATTTTAGCACCATACCCACCTTCTTTTACATCAGAAAAAATAAAATGTTTAAATTTTTTTCCATGGTTTTTTTGATCTAATGCATCTAAATTCTCTATATTTTTCATTAATTGTATTATTTTTGGAGATGCTTCTGCTAGATTATCTAAAAATTGTTTTTCGTTAAAAGATTTTTTATCAAATTTATGATGATTCAATATTTTACCAAAATTAGCTGTTTTACGCATACAGCTAAAAATTTTTGCACGATTTTTTTTTGTATTTTGCATTTCTTTCTTAATTTCTTTTTTAAATGTTTTATTTATTTTATTTTCTCTATAACATTCAATAACAGTATTATATTCATCGTTTGTAACACTATGATTTTTATCAGGATGATCTATTTTATCTGGATGATTGGCGAGTAACCATTTTTTAATATTATCTTTGTTTAAATTATATTTACTAATTAAACTATTACAAGTTACCATTATATTAAATAAATATTTTTTTTAGAATATATGTGTATTTTTTGAGAGAACCCACTTAATTTCTAAAGTATATGAATTCTCTCAAAAAATAAAAATAAAATTATAAAAAATTTCATTATATTTCTATAATTTTAAATTATAGTCTTTTTAAACTTTAATAAATAATATTTGAAATTTTTTATAATTTTATTTTTATTTTTTGAGAGAACCTACACCATTGTAATATTTAAATTGTTTATAAAATTATGTATTACAAAATTATGTTCATAATTTGTAATACTGTGATGGTCTAAATCATCAATAACAGTATAGTTAATATTATAATTCTTTTTTATAAGTTTTTCATAACAAAATTTTTGAAATTTATAATTATATATATTATCTCTCTTACCACAAAAAATAAATAGTGGAGTTTTTTTATTATTTTTTAATTTTATATATTTATCCATATAAATTGTTTTAATACAATAAATACTACCGACAGGTCTTGGTAATTTATTTAAAATATTAAATAATAATGTTCCACCCTGAGAGACACCAAATAAATAAATAGATTTAAATTTATTTAATATAAATGCTTCATTATAAATAATATTTACAATTCTCTCACTGCTTCTCTCAAAATCTTCAACATTTATTTTATCTATTTTATTTAAATTATCATAACAAGTATAATAATTATACCAAGACTTTATATTATATTGTTTATTTTTAGGATAATCTACATCCATAATTGGTGATTCAGGAAATATAAATTTGATAGAATTATAAATATATTTTACATTATGCATTCTCTCAAAATATTCTAAAAAATTATTAAAATAATTAGAATCACATTGCATCGGGTGTAACATAATAAAAGTGAATAAATGTTTATTTGTTGGGTTTATTATGTTACAATTTGCATACATTATTGCCAGTAATATATTATTTTATTTTTTATTAATTGTCCGGTCATTAAAATATTTATTCAAAATTTTTGTAATTTTTATTTTATTTTTTATATATAAAAATGTCAAAGGTTATACATAATTTTAATAATGATTCTAAAAGTTGGAAAATTCATGCGTATAATTTACAATCAGTTAGTGGTGATAACTTAAATTTAACTGCATCAGATAATAAAAATATTTATTTAAATGTATCCGGTGGTCTAGTAAATACTACATATTTAGATGTATCAAATAATCTAAGAGTATATGGTAATGCTGTTTTTGCCAATGACTTACAAACAGATAATTCTTCTGTAAAAATTCCAAATACATATAATAACTATGCATTTGTAAATCACACAGATTTATTAACTAATTTAACAAAAACAGGAAATAGTTGGATTGATTTAAGTGGTTCTGGTTATATTGTTAATTATAGTCCTTTATCAAATAATTCAAAAGTATTTTTACATGGTAAAATAAGTTATATTGCGTCTGCCGAAAGCGAACAATTAATAAGTTTTCAATTATTACGTGTTATAAATGGTACCGAAACTGCTTTATTTAGTGATATGTCTTTTGGAAGTGTATTTGGTACAATACAAAATGGAATTTACAATTTTGATTACGTAGATAGCCCAGATAGTTCTGCAAATATCAGTTATTATTTAAAATATAAAATATATGATGATGGTAATAATATAGATACTTCAAGTGGCGTAGTTGGTTATGATGATAATAATATAAATTGTTTTATGGCACAAGAACTTTACATTCCATCTATGGACGGAATAATACAAACAGTAAATACAAGTTTAGGTAATGTGTTTTTAGACAATAGAGACGCATCATTTAATAATGTTGATATCAGTGGAACTTTAAATGCTTCTAATAGTAATAATGCAATAAAATATTCATCACATTTAATACCTACAACCAATGATACATTTGATATCGGTAGTGCGGAATATAAAGTACGTGATTTATATGTTGCTGATAATTCTATTTTTATAGGTGATAAAAGTAAATTAGGTATTGATGAAACAGGTGGTTTAGTTATTATGGAAAGAGATTCTGAAATTATACCAAGTGGAATTTACGAGGGAGAAGGAGTCACTGAAATTAGTGATCCACCCAGTGTTCTTGCCGATGTAAAGAGTAAATTAGAAACTAATTTTACATCATTAAGTGATATAAAATTAGAAGATTGGCAAAAATACTCTAATATTTTAACAACTAACGCTAATATTCCCAAGAAAAACATGAATCAAATATATAAACCAACAACAAGTAATGATTGGAAATCTAAAAAAAAAATTGCTAATTTATTAAATGAATATTCAGATGCTTCTTTCGGAAATATAGATTTTTCAGGTGGATTCAAAATAATAGAATCAGATTTAACGGGTGCTAATAAAATAACTGCCTTAAGTGCTATTACTGGTGGTTCATTAACGGACGGAACTGCAACATTAAATCTGGGTGCTTTATCTGGGATTACTGACTTATCTCTGTCAGGCACTATTAAAGGTCCATCTAATATGACTATAGACCCAGCAGCACATGGAGACGAAACAGGAACATTAATAATTGCAGGTAATTTAACTGTTCAAGGAACCACAACAACTATAAATTCAACAATAGTAGACATTTCAGATAATCGTATAAGATTAAATGCTGCACAATCCTCACCAAATGCAGGTATAGATATTAGTTTTACAGATGGAACATCTAAACAATTTATTTATAGTAAAGCCGAAACCGAATGGAAAACAAATGATACTTCACTTAATATTGGAACAGGTGATTTTACAGGTAAAAACATAAAAATAACAAATAAACTTACTTTTTATGTCTAAATTATAATTATTTATTAAATAAAAATTGAATTTTTTTTTATATTATTGTATTATTAATAATAATTTAATAATAAAATAATGATTAAAATTTTTAATAAACCTACTCGCTGTAAATGCAAAAATAAAAATAATTTAACTTGTTTAAATAAACAAGTTAAATTATATAATTTGGATAACACATATATATGTTGGCTTCATTATAATTATTATCGTGAAAAATATATTATATTAATTCAAGCATATTATCGCGGCTATAAACAACGAAAAATAATCAATAGTATTTATGCAAAATTACCAGATGATATTCAATACATAATTTTACATAATGTTAGACAGGAATATTATCATAAACAAAGATTGAAAACTATAGAAGCATTAATGATTAATAAATTAAAAACTTTTAGTTGTGAAATTTTTGGGGCATACGATAATGATGATTTTACACGTTTTAATTATTTTGAATATGTAACCAATAATAGGTCATATATAATTCATATTTATAAACTTTATGCAAAATATTCGCAATTATTATCACACAAATTTATAAAAAATTCACACCATTTAACAGACAATTTAATATTGATGAATTTTAAAATTGTAGAATATAAATATAAAATTTATAATGCATATACAAACCATATTTATGAAGTTACATGTGCTACATATTATACAATAGAGAAAATTCTATTTGATGGTGGATTTATTAGCGACTCTTAATTTTTCATAATATCTAATATTATATCATATTTTGTTAATTGATTTGTAATCGTTACTTTTACATTTTCCTTTTTGAATTTTACATTAAATAATTTACTATATAATTTTGGTAATATTTCCTTAATTAATGAGCTTTGATTTGCAGTAATAACATAAACATTTTGCATTCCTATTGTGTTATTTAAATTTTGAAATACTTCTTTAATTTTTTTAAGACGTTCTTTTCCTCCAAAATAATATTCTCCTATATCATTTATTGTTATTTTTGATTTTGTTAATTCTGATATGTTTTTTACACCTTTTCTCATTTCAAACGCCCATTTTGAAATGATATTTATAAATAATTCTTCTTAATTTTCCGTGTTTTATTTTTTGCTACATATTTTTCTGGTCTTTCATAAGCACCCTTAAAAATATTTCTATATTTTTCTTTCGGTATTTTGCTTATTACATTTTCAATATTCTCCTTTAATTTTATATGAGTTAAACCATCTAATTTTTGTAATCGTGATTTCAACATACTAAAATAATTTTCTATAGAATTGGTAAAATGTTGATATGGAACAGCATATAATATATTGTTATGTTTATTAACTAATTCTTTTATTCTTTCGTTTCTATGACTACTTGCATTATCTAATATAATTAATTTATTTCTTAATTTACTTGTAATATTTTTTTCTAAAAATTCAATTAACCTATCTGTATTTATTCCACCTTTTTCATATAAATCCCATTCTATCACGCCATTAACTGAAATAGCAAATATTCCTGTATATTTTTTGAATACTTCTTGTGATTGTGTTTTTATTACACATCGTTTTCCCTTTTCACTATAACAATGATGTCTTTTTTGTAAAGATTTTATACTTGTTTCATCAATACAAATAATATCTTCTATTTTATA
>VMHT01091083.1_pt1 | contig 11992 bp, 9 predicted proteins | sample 4693611 | NCBI WGS metagenome assembly VMHT01 (sample SAMN12280063, study PRJNA550983) | marine metagenome | isolation source: seawater sampled from same location over 5 years 0.02-0.2 micron viral filtrate | place: USA: collected off the coast of southern California halfway between the port... ...
ACTATATTTATTATTAGATGAAGTATTAACCTTAACATTATTTTTATTAATTTGAATATGTCCAAGAATATTAATATCATCAACACTTTTCTTAATAAATTGTCGCGATTTATATAAACTATCTACACCTGTATCATAATATTTATCACTACCATCTATCTTAGGAAATGTGTTTAGTGCTTTTTTACCTTCAATTTTATTATTCACATATACCTGACACACTAATATATTTTTTATTAGACTACCATCTTTTGGATATATCATAGCAAAGTCAATATCATCTGTAAAATATATTCCTTCACCATGAATTGCTCCGTGCTTTTTATTCATAGTTAGACTAAATCCATTCTCCATAATAGGTTTAATATTTTTCTCATCTGTACCGTGAAACAATATTATTTGTTTATCTTTATCTCCATTATAATTCAAGAAATTTTCATATCTTTGTATTAAATATTTATTAACATTTGTATCAATCAATTTAACATCTTTTCCCATATTTTTAATAACTTCCATAACATCATTTATTTTTTCCTTTCTAAGACAAAGTATATTATCCCATTTAATACTATCTAATTTTAATTGTTTTTTAATTTGATTATGATGCATTACATCTTTTTGTATTGTAAGTTTTTGTTCATATTCTTTTTCAATCTCTTTCCTTATTTCTTCTCTCATTTGTTCTTCTTGTTCATGGAACTCACATAAATCAACATCATAATCTTCATTATCAGATAAATAACTATTGTTTACTTCAGCATCTTCAAATGCTTCTTTTAATTCTAATTCTTTAACTCTGTCATGTGTCTCTTTTAAATCTTCTTGTAATTTTTTAATAATATCATCTTTATCTTGATTTTCAGAATTATTTTTTTTATTATCATAATCTATTCTTCTGATAAATCCTTTAATACTTTCTTTATTAGTATATTTACTAAACCCTTTTAAACCATTATCACGACAATGTTGTTTAAGTTCATTTAAAGTCATATTTTCATATTGATCGTCCATATTTCATTATTATTATATATATTTCTTTAAATCAAATTTATGTATTATCCACTATTATTCTATAATATGATGAAAATATTTGAATTTAATAATTGGTATTGGAATGAATATTATCCTTTTTGTGTATTTTCTATGGATCTGTATTATACACAATTATACTTATCAAAAAAAAGTTTTTAAAATATTATAATCTATCTATTCTAAATAACTATTAAATAATTTTGTAGTTTCATCAGGATCTATCGCAATATCTAATAACTGTTTTACTGGATTCATTATCTGATTAGATATATAATGTTTATAATCTATTGATAATTTCTTCTCTGAAATATAATCTGGATGTTCTATTCTTTCACCCTGTAATACCTTTTCCTTTTTAAATTTAGGTTCGCCCTTTACTTCTACTTTCCTTAATATTGGTTCACCTTGAACTTCAATTGTTTTATATTTTGGTCTATCCTCATTCGGAACATCAATTGTTTTAAATTTCTGTTTACCATTTTTATAATAACCATCTGGAACTTTTTCTTTTTTCGTATGAAATTCACCTGTTTTTACCTTTTTCTTAACTATCTTAAATTTACCTGTTTCTTCCATTTTATATGCTTTCTTAAATCCAATATTAATATATTTAGGTTCTGTTACTATAAATGCATATGGTATCCTATCATTTGATTTTGGTTTATTTCCAGGATCTCTTTCACCCATTCTATCTGCTAATACTTTGTGTGCTATTGAATCAGGATTTTTATAATAACTATTTAATGTCTTCGATATAATAAACATACTAATATCTTCTCTACCACTAACTATATTATCTAATGTATCTTTTAACCATTTTACTACATCATCCACTTTTGTAGCATTCATTAAACGATTAACCATATTACCAAATACATACTTGACTATCGGAGCATTATCTCTCCTTTTAGTTACTAAACCCATAGATGTCCTTTTAGGTATCTCTGATGATTTATATTCATACTTTTCACCTGTATATCTCTTTTTTGATATTAAGATAAATGGATAAAATGTTTTCTCATATTCTAAATCTTGTGGATATTCACCAAACTCATCCGACCATTCACTATCTATTTTTAGTTTACCTGTAATATATTTTCCTGCCTCTATACCACAATCAATACAATGTTGAACAGCATCTAATTTTGTTAATTCAACATCTTTTGATGTCTTTCTTGTAAATTTAATGAATATTGAATCTGTATCACCATACACAACATCTAATATATTATTATCTAATGATAATTTTTCCCTATCTTCATAAGATAGATTTTTATAATATTCTTCATAATTAGTATGTAGTTCTTTTAATGGATTATATATCCAATTATTTTCAGGCATCATCGCCCAATCAAAAGCATATTTCTTAGCATCAATAATCTTTTGTCTACCAATTGCAGTAGTACAAGCAGCTACTTTCTTGAATGATAGACAAGATGTCTTAGCACCTAATTGACCATATACAGAGTTTGCTGATAACTTATATGAAAGTTGAAAACCATCCAGAACTTTTTTCTTATTTTCATCTTTTTCTTTCTTAAGCAATTTCTTAGTCGCAGATCTAGCACTCAATAATTCAGATAATACCATAGGAATTATTCCTTTCTTTTTATTTTCTCTTAAATAAACACACTCTATCTCAGGTTTATCTGTATCTTTTATCTTATCAACTACACTTGTTCCTTCCTTTTGAACATATTTAAAATTTTCATATTTGATACGATTATAATCTGTTTTAGGATCATATTTTTTAAACCATTCTTCATTTTTAATATCTTCATACTCACCTAAATATGTGTCATGAGAAATATTTTTCTCAATAATTGAACTAGGATATAATGAAGCATAATCAACTACCGAAATTGGATCATCTAAATATAATCCTGTTTTAGGCTCTAATACAATAGCACCCTCAAATCCAGAATTATCACTTTTATCTTCATCATAACCCATAAGTGTTGGAATTTTATATTTCTGTTTGTGTGCAAATTTAGTCACAATTGACTGAACCTTAATATCTTGACCTCTTAGAAAGATATACGGTTGCGGAACACTACACACATTACTCATACCAATATTATTAGGAATAAAATCCAACATCAATAACAGATGAATACATAATTCACAATCCATAATACAATACTTCGCAATTAATCCACGACCTTTTGGTCCCTCTACTACATCTTTTACTTTATGTTTATCAAATAATTCTTGTGGAGATATATCATCCTTATTTAAACACCATTCAGAATATAATACATCATTCTTATCAGATTTAATTAATTCATCTTCATTCAATTTTTTATCACAATCTAACTGAATTGAATATATATTCTTTTTCTTCATATATACAATATTTAATATCTTGTATTTCATACCATTATTATATTTCATATCACCATAATTATTCTTTATATTAAATGATATATAATCACCATTTTTCAGATTACCTTTTCTATCTGTATCAATATATACTCTTCTAACTCCTTCAACCTTATGTTGACTAATACGCTTTAACTTTCCTCTGATAAAGTTTGATGCTACATTATCTAACTTATACGAATCTAATGAATATCCTTTCTTAACCTCATTTTGAACATCAAAGATTATTCGCCCATCCATATGAATATATTTTAATGTGTCGTTCATAAAGGATTTTTCATCATCATCATCTTTTCCACCACCTAATTTCTTTAATATTCTTTTACACCTTTTCTCTTTATGATGTTTGAAACTATCATTACCAGGTTTTACCAATAATCTACCCAACTGATAAAACTTATTCGTAGGACAATTCCATGTATGAGATGTCCATTTATAACTACACTTGCAATGAACATTACATGTATATAATTCTTCTACTCTCGTTATCATATAATCAAAATCGAATCCAAAGATATTATATCCTGTAATATAATCAGGATTCATTTCAGAAACTAATTTTACCCATCCTTCCATCATATCTTTTTCATTCTTAAATCTCCATACATTTATATTATCTAAATCACAACATATTTCAGAATCATCCATATCATCTTCAGGACCAATTACAAGAATATATCTTTCATATGAATCTTCAACCCCATATGTATAAAATACTGTTCCAATCTGAATAATAGGATCACCCTGAACTTGTAATAATTGACCTTTTTCATTTTTTAATAAACTTAAAAGTTTTGTTAACTTCTTAATAGCATCATTTCTCTTTTTATCTTTCATTAATTCAATAAATTCACCAAAATATTTCTTTGATACATAATCTTCACCTTCTAAAACTATATCACCATCTTCTTTCTTTTCTAAGAATAAATCTATAAATCCTTCTTCTGTAATACATCCATTCTTTGTATATATATATTGATTATCACCTTCTTCAACTTTATCTCTAATATTATTTATCATAAATTTTTTTATATATTTATACATCATTACTGGTGAATCATCATATCCAACATTCAATAAATGTTCAACTATATCAACAGCAGGTTTCTTAAAATCTTTCTTTGCTGCTGGAAAATCACCATGTGAACTATCACACTCTATATCAAAAGAAGCTATTACATATTTACTTAAATCACTTGATTCATATCTCTCTATACTCTCAAACGGAATATTATCATATTGATTATCACAATTAAATATTTTTTTATTATCTTCAACTTCATTTGATGTATCATAATCAAACTGTATCCATCCTGATGGTTGAATATCACTATCATGAATAAACCTTAAAAGAGGATGGATATTTGATTCATATAAATTAGAATCAAACCTAAATTCACCATCTTCATCATTTAATTTTATAAATGCTTTTCTAATTTCATCAAATCTATATTTTTGATCTTTTGATTCTTCATAATATTTCTTTATTGATTTAATACATTTTTTCATCATTGTATATGATTTGAAACTAAACTTCATAAACTCGAATTTCTTTTCTTTTCCACCTTCATGATTATACCCATAGAAATTATTAAATTGTAGTGGATAATCAATCTTAATTTCATAATCTGTATCATTAGAATTAACCTTGACATTTTCTGTTGGTAAATTTATTCTCCTATCAGATGTTGCACTGAATAATACTTTCATATTAGTTTCAGTCCACCCTGGTGGTATCCTAACATAAAAGAAAGGAGAATATCCTATAACATTTACTACAACATTTTTATTATCCTTTGACTTACCATATAAGGTTATTACTAGTTCATCCGATAAATCATCTGAGATTAAATCCAAAATCTGAATATATTGTTTCATAATATACTATTACAATATATTTCTTTATATCAAATCAAATTTATAAAAAAATATTAATTTATTCAAATTTATTTTTTTTACTAAAAACCTCTGTGCAGACCACATTTATTACATTTCCAGAATCTTTCACCATACATTCCTTCTTCCCTTTCACATATAAAATTATGATCACATAATTTCACCTTTTCTTTCTCTAATTTATCTATTTCCATATTAATCAGATTTAATTTATTAGTTAAATTCATCCTATATCTATATAATTCATCTAAGTTTTCTTCTAATGATGTTTGATCCATTTTTTGCTTTTTAAATAAATTAATCATTTTTATTTATCAAATTTATTTATTTTAGTTTTAATGATATATTATCATCTATAAGATATACACCCATTATTAATAATATTATCCCTAATATCACCTTCCAATTCATTTCTTGTCCATATATTAATGATGCTATTATCACTAAAAAAATTATTTGAATCGGACGTTGAAGACATTTTACCTTGAATACATTATCATGTAATAATAATTTAGCAGATAAATATAACGCAATCGTGGCAAATACAGAATTAAGTAATAAATAACATATAGTATCATTTTCTAACTTATCTGGGATCAATTTTCCCCTTGTAAATATTATACCAATTGAATATATTAATAATATCATAATAGAAATAATCATTATTTCATATTTAATATCTAGTTTCTCTAAGATCTTAGATCTTGAATATGCCGCAAATGGCGATATGATTGCAAGTACTATTAGATATACTATAAAATTATAATACATATAATATATATTATATATAAATATGAATTATAATTATCTTTTAAATCCACCCATAAAAACTGATAATAAAAAAAATATAATTGATATTATATTAAATCTATTCTGTTGTAGTAATTCTGGATCAGATACTCCTAATAATTCATAGAACAATCTTCAAACTCTTCATCCGAATCTGTTACTGTATAATCATTAATGGAAGAAATTGTCTGTTGAAGACATTTATTTTCTTCTTCTAATTTTTTTATCATAATTTTTAATTCATTTTGTGATTCAATATTCTTCTCTAACTCACGATAACGTAATTTTAAACCCTTATATTTATTGGTTTGTTTATTTGATTCTCTCTTCATATCAATGATCATAGCACGAGCATCCAAAAGAGGTTTATTCAAAAACATATAATTCTTTTTATAATTTTGATGAACCTTTAAATTTGTATGATATTTCCACCCAGAGAAAGTAGTAAACGAAGAATCACACTTACAAGAACAATAATATTCTTCATTTGATCGTTTACCTTTTATAAATGGAGATGTATCTACATATTCTCCTGTTGTAGTATCAAATTGTAATTCATATAATCTTTTATTTACTTCAATTAATGCCATTTTATATAATTATGATATTATATAAATCAAATTTTTAAAATTTGATATTTTATTTAGATTATTATAAAACAATATGACCATAACTATTAATGATCTCCCCATTGATATTCTTATTCATATCTTCAGTATGTGTGAAGAAGATAATTTAGATAAAGACCCATATCTATTATGGAATTATAAAGATCATCGTATAGTATTAAACAAAAATGTGAGTCGCGTTCCACTTCAATGGATTCCCAATCATGAATTTAAATCCACCAAGAAAATACAGGAATACAAAATTCCTATCCTTCCATCTAGTATATCTAAACTGTGTAATGTATCACAAAGTTTTAATCTAGCTGCTATGGAATTATGGAAACCTTTCTGTGAAACTAATATAAAAAAAGGTAAATATAAAAATAAACATCCACCATCATTTTACAGATCCAGAGTATATAGTATTATCGATAAATATATTGATTTAGTTATAAATAAACTTAAAAAACATGAAAAATATCATAGAAATATGTGTTTTATTGAATCTAATAATGCTGAAAAATATCTACAAACGATAAAGTTAGTAGAAGAAGATGATAAATATGATAAAAATGATAAAGACTCTATGTATTATGTATATGATCTTCTATTTTATGTATTTGATGATTTAAATTACCTTCATAATGAAGGGTATATAAGAACATTTTCTATGAATTGTGATATGATGTCTATGATTGATAATAGAAAAGATTCTCTACGTGATTATGAAAATTATAGATATAAATATCTACAAAATATGAAACATATTAAATACATGAATCAACGTAAACAAAGATTATCTTAATAAATTTGAGATAAGATTAATTAGTTTTAAAATCCAAGTCCTTATTGCTTTCAAGCAACTGAGGACACAACGAACGACTGTTCACTCTTACAACATGTCCTCGCTCGCGCCCACTCTAACCACACATACACTGAACCACCTGGTCGCTCAGAAAATCAGGGAAGCTGCTGCTTCTCACATTCAGAGTAAATGGCGATCTACAAGACCTGCACATCCCATTCGAGGCGTGCGTTGCATCTATGGATGCTGCAGGAAGAAGAACGTTGACTTCTTGGGATCTATGGTTCGTTAATAACAAAAACATAAAAACAAAAAAACTATATAATATTTTTTTATCTTAAGATCTAAAATAATCTTTGTCTCAAAAAATTTGAGATAAGATTAATGTTTTTTTAAACAACTATCACACATAAAGTGTGTCGAGTGTTCCGAACCACTACAAGTCGGTGGACGTATTACTTTCCAGTATAAAGGGAAGGAATATGAATGTGAGATCGTCAACATTGCTGACAAAGTCCATGTGAGGCACAAAGGAAAATCATCAAAGATCTCAAAGTCCATTATTGATACATACATGCCCCCAACTCCCATCAAGGATAAGCGGATCCTCACATGTATAGCACCAGATTGCAAGAGGACTAGTAAGTCCCACCCAGTAAACTTCCGTGGTAGGCGGTCTGGAATCCCTGAGTGCCAAGGACATTATATCCAGCGGAACAAACTGGGATTTAAAGAATACCAACCCCTTCGCAATTCAGGCAAGCAGCAGATGAAATACGATGAGAGACAAAAAAAGAAAACTCACTTCTGTGAGTGTGGTAGAGGATTCAATAGTCTTCAAAGTCTTCACTCTCACAAAACATACAGGTCACCAAAGACAGGAAAATCCAAGTGTATCCTCATATCATAATTACAATATGTTTGGTTAATAAAGAAAGTTTTTTTTACATAATAATATATGAATATATCAGAACAAATAAAAGGAATATTTAATATAGAAAATACTGATACACTCATTGATTATGTTGATTCAAATATTTTTACTAGTGATCATGATAAACAAAACTATGCTGAAAATCAAACACCTAAATTTATTCGACAAAATATGATAAGTTATTTACCCAATAATTCATGGAAAAATTCTATGAAAGTCTTTGATCCTTGTTCTGGAAAAGGTGTTTTTTTACTAGAAATCATAAAAAAATTTATGTTGGGATTAAAAAATAAAATAAAAAATCCTAATAAACGATATAAATTTATTGTAGAAGAATGTATATACTTTTCAGATATAAATCAAGAAAATATTAATATATGTAAATTATTAATAGATCCTTTTAACCAATATAATTTGAATTATTATATAGGTGATACATTAGAACTAAATATTCAAGAAATATGGAATATAGATGGATTTTACATTATAATAGGTAATCCCCCTTTTCAGAAAAAAGTTAGCGATAAAAAAAATATAGCAATTTGGGATAGATTTGTTAAAAAAATGTTTAATATGTTATTACAAAAAGGATATTTATCCTTTATAACTCCTCCTGCATGGAGATCACCAACAGGAAACTTCAGAGAAGTATTTGAAATAATAAAAGGAAAAAAATTAATATATCTTAATATGAACTCATTAGAAGCAGGTCATAGAGATTTTAATGTTGCCATTCCATATGATTATTATGTTGTTCAGAATATTAATAATGATAATCATAAAACCGATATAGTAGATGTTTATGATAATAAAATTAATATTGATTTGAGTTCTTGGGAGTTTATCCCATTCAGCAAATTCGATATTTTTTATAAATTATTAGCAAAAGATAATGAAGAAACAGTCACTATATTACAAGACAGTTCTACATATGACAGCAGGAAACTATCAAAAACTCAAACAGAAGAATATAACTACCCTATTTGTTATACTATAACTAAAAAAAAAGGCATGAACAAATTATATAGCAATAGATATAAAGATAATCATTTTATTCCAAAAATTATATGGTCAAATGGTATAGGAACATATCCATTTGTAGATAAAGAAGGAAAACTAGGATGTTCTCAATTCAGTTATGCCATAATTGATGATATTGAAAATTTATATGATATAAAAAAATATATGGAAACAGAAGAATTTATTAATTTAATGAAATGTACTAAATTTAATAATCACAAATATGATCATAAAACTATTAAATTATTTAAGAAAGATTTTTATAAGATTTTAATATAATTATTCTGTATCATCTTCATCATCAGAACTAATTTCTTCTTCTGTCGAATCTAATTCAATATTATTATTTTCACAAAATTCATCAAGACCTCCATTTTGAATCTTATCATAAAATTCATAGACACGATCCACACGACACGCAACATACTTGGGTTGAGTCCAATTTGGTTTTCCTGTAACATTATTCCATAAATGTTTCTTACCAATTGTTAGATTTTTATTTTTCCTAGACATTAGAAAGTAATTTACCCACATATCTTTTCTATCTTGAATAGGATTGTGTCCATTTTCAAAATAATCATATAAAATTAGACCTAGATCAGCACAGATATTGTAGTATTTCTTATTCTTTTCATTTGTTTGCTTTGGATAAATCTCATAACACGAATCAATAATACTGAAATAGTATTCTAGAAAATTTTCTACTTTCTCTTTATCATGACCATCTAATTCTTTTTTGATGTGCTTGAAATGAGACTTAAATGAGTTATTAATATATTCATAAGTAGTAACATCCCAATAAATGATCAGTGCTAGAAGACCAACTACATCTGATAGTCTTTCTCTCTTTTGAGATGAGAATTTTTGTGTTCCCATATACTTATCCAGATTTCTAGTTCCAATAAGTTCTAAAGCATAATTTACCAAAGGTTGTGCTTTCCAATTCCAAAATTTATCACAATCTCTCAAAGGTTGTCCCATTTGCAGACGATCAAAGATCTCGTGGATTACATTTTCATCTTCTACTTCAATAATCTCAATATTTACCTCATAATTCTCAAAATATCGTTGACTACTTGGTGGAAGATCTGAGAAATAATGACCATTTTCGTCTTTAAATCCACCATCATAATACTCTTGAAGAATAGATAGTCGTGTTTGTCCATCTTCTATGTCATAATACTCTTTAACCCTATTATCAATAATTTCATGGTGCTTTGAACAAATAATACTATGAATAGGATAATTTCTTAGAATAGAGTTGATCAAACACTTTTTTTTATCCTTAGACCAATTGGGAAATCTTTGATGTTCAGGAATCCTAAATTGTTTAAATCTATCAGATACTCTTTCCATATAATTAAAACGCTTAAATTCACCAGTTTCATCATCTTTCTCAAAGATCCATCCAAGTTTACGACTTTGTGTAGTGCGATTCATTTATATCTGTATTTAAATCAACAAAACTTCCAAATCAAATTTTTAAAAATTAAATAAATTTGATATTTAAAGATATAATTATTATAAATATTTGATATGGACTGTTATTTTGATACATTAGATTCATTGACAACAGAAGATAAAAAACAATCATATAAATGTTGTGATTCATTGGAAAATATGATCATATGTGAAGAGTCTACTACTTGTAGAGTTTGTGGGGAAGAAATTAATAATATAAATTCTTGTCCAGAGAAAATGTATGCTGGAAAAAATACTTGTAGAACTGGTATGGCATCATCAGAATTATTACCTGATTCAACATGTGGTTCAGTAATATCACAAAGTTATATTTCAAATCCTAATATGAGAATGATATCACGGTTAAATATGTATAATGGTATACCATATAAAACTCGTAGCTTATTAATTGTATTTAATAACATATCTGAAAAATGTTCAAGACATAATATATCAAAAAAAATCATAAATGAAAGTCAAGGTCTATATAAAATAATATCAAAATATAAAATATCAAGAGGTTCTAACAGATCTGGTATTATAGCAGCATGTATATTTATGGCATGTAAAAATTGTGATTCAGCAAGATCATCATCTGAAATAGCAAAAATAATGGAAATTGAAAAAAAAATAGTTACGAAAGGTATAAAACAACTTCAAGACATTATACGTGTGAACAAAATTCCGTTGGAACGAGTCGTGTTATCACGTGTCACATCAATAGATTTAATAGATAGAATTTGTAATAGTATAACTGAAATATCAAATGAAGAAATAAATGATATTAAATTATTATGTGGATATTTTACTGAAAATCATAATGATTTACTATCATCTTGTACACCACCATCATTAGCAGCAGCACTTGTAAATTATTATATATTAACCAATAATATTAATGTAGATAAAAATAAAATATCTGAAGAATCAAATGTTTCAATTGTAACTATTCATAAAATAACTAATATATTATTATCTATTATTTAATCATCTTTATCTTTATATTCTATATTTTCTACTATAATATTTTCTGTTTTTTTATAATCTTTTTTTGAAATATTAAAT
>VMHT01215751.1_pt1 | contig 11991 bp, 13 predicted proteins | sample 4693611 | NCBI WGS metagenome assembly VMHT01 (sample SAMN12280063, study PRJNA550983) | marine metagenome | isolation source: seawater sampled from same location over 5 years 0.02-0.2 micron viral filtrate | place: USA: collected off the coast of southern California halfway between the port... ...
AGAGGAAAAGATTATTTTTTTTTTTTTTAATAAAATATAAAAAAGTGATGGGTGTGATGGGTTATTATAAAAAAGAAAAAAAAAAGATAGAATTATAAAATATAAAATTCTATAATATATAAAAAAACAAAAAGATAGTAGTCACCCACCACCTCATCACTTTTCAAAAATAGAAAGAAATAAATATATATTATATATTATCCTACTTAAAGAAAATAGAAAGTCCAAGAGTAAAAATTAGAAATAATATAACAAAATCTATTGAAACAGCCACAGCAATTTGTCCTCATTTATCTTTTCATTTAAATATTTCCAATCCTTTAAGTAGCGTTTATGTTTTATCCAGCAATTTTTATGATATTCACGCTGAACCCAATCATCTTTTATAGGGCGTAAGCGTTTGAAACATATACCACAATAATTTTTAAAATCACTTGGTTTATCCTCTGGTGGGGGGATAGTGTCGCACTCCTCAACCTCTTCGCAAATATTCATTTATATTATATTTAGAAATTAATTATCTAAATGTAGTATAAATGGAAGAGAAACCAAAACCTGTAACCACTAATAAAAATGGTCGCCCGAGAAAAGTATTAGATGAAAATGCATTACAAAAATTAGCACAGGCTCGCGAAATCGCTCGTAAGATGGCTAATGAAAGAACTATTGAAAAAACACAGGCAAAATTGGAAAAAGAGAAAAGTAAATTTAAACCCGAAGAAGAAGCAAAAGAAGAAGTAGAACCTGTAAAAGAGGAAGAGAATCCAGTTGATTTAATTGAAGATGAAAAGCCATTGGATAATGAGGTTGTAGAAAGCGAAGATACAGAGGTTAAACCAGTTAAAAAAGAAAAAAAAAAGGTTAATAAAAAACAACCAAAAGTTATTGTAGAGCAATCAAGTGATGATAGCGATGAATTTGAAGAGAATAATAGAGTTATTTTTGTCAAACGAGTTTCAAGAAAGAAAAAAGAAGAAAAGAAAGAAATTAAACAAGAAATACAAAAGGTTGATTTACCTGAATATCCAGGCAGTCCGCAAATGCAAAGAAGACCACCACCTGAACCAAGAATGACGAGAGAACAAGCACATTTACAAAATTCATATAATTCTATGTTTAGCGGTGGTTTTTTAAATAATAATAATATGAGAAGAAGATATTAAATAATATTTTAATAATATAATGAGTAAATTAAAAAATTTAAATATTATTCCACCGAAAAATACTTCGGGTATGTATGAAACACATCGGGATTTACCCTGTGCTGGACAAGTTTGTGTTGCTGTCGGGAAAAGAAAAAGTGGAAAAAGTGTAGCAGTTGTTAATTTAATTGAGAGAATGAAATTTGACTATTGTATTGTTGTTAGTCCAACTATGAATTCCAATAAAGAATTAATGGATAGATTAAAAGTAGAACACGTTTTCGAAGATGTAGATGATACAAGCGTTATAGATAAAATTAAAAAGATAGTTCAAGATGAAGCCGAAGATTTAGAACGCTATAGAGAGAATTTAAAACATTATAATCAGATGATGAAAGATATGAAAGAAGGTAAATTTTTAGATGATAATTTATTATTACAGTATTTTGATAATAACAGATTTTTAAAACCGGAGCATAGATGGAGTGGAGAAAAACCAAAAATAGCAGTAGTTTTTGACGATTGTCTCGGTTCTATGCTTTATTCAAAACCAAGAAAATTAAATGGCTTGGCTACATATAGCCGTCATTTAGGTCAATTAAAGGAGGGAGGAGCAGTGGGTTGTAGTCTTTTTTTTATGATACAAAGTTTTAAGTGTCAAGTTGGAGGATTAAATAAAGTTATAAGAAATCAATGCACATCAATGATTGTTTTTAAAACAAAAGATAAAAAAGAATTACAGGATATTGCTGAATCTTGTTCAGGAGAAATTTCTGAAGAAGTATTTTATAATGTTTATGATAGAGCAATAGGTGATGGAAATAATCACGAATTTTTATTTATAGATTTACATAAAAAAGACCATCACGAATCTATGTTTAGACAAAGATTTGATACATTTATAATACCTGAAACTTTACAATATAATCCAGAATAATTTTATTATATTTATTATATTATATATAATAAAATGAGAACTGGAGTTTTATCAGACCAAGCCATAAAAGAGCATTGTCCCGAGTTCTTTCCGTTAGATTTAGGTAGTTCAAAATTACGCCATACCCATTATATGGCGAAAAACCCTTTAAAAGGTATAAAAGTTATAAATAAAGAACATAATGATTTTGCGAGATTTCCACTAAATGATTTACATAATTTTGCTCAATTTAGCGTTCCATTTCGTGCAAGAGAAGCTGAAGTAATGGCTATTATTGATTACAGACAAGAAATATGTAATAAACATGAAGGAGAATCATTAGAAAATGCGTATGCTAAAAGAGTAGATGATGATTTTACTCCAAATTTACCAACAGCAGAAAAAGAAACATACGCTGATGAAACAAATCTTCATATATTTAGTAATTCTTCTTCTTTACAAAAAAACAGTTTTAAACCCAGTACGGCAAAAGACGCTTTTAGTCAAAGCATTGGAGAACACGCATCAAAATTATATCATCCACAAACAAGAACACTTTTAGGCAGAATTTCACATTCAAATGAATTTATGAAACATCATAATTTCTTTCATCCACATGGATATGTAAAAGGAGAGACTATAAAACCCGATCATGGAGAAGTTTTACAAGGTTTAAATGAGATGTATAGAGATGACCAAGAATCTTTACAATTGATTGAAGATATTAATAATTCAATAAAAGATTAAATAATAAATAAATAATATTATAATATTATAATAGAATGTAGATAGAAGGTTTAGAACGTAAAAAAGGAGATAATCCTTATAATTATAATGAAGAACAACAACAAGAGAAATTAATAGCATTAAAAACAATGAAAGATATATATCCCGATGTAAATCCATATTATGCTGAAATAATATATGATTTATGTAAAAACTCATCACAAGAAGAGATTGATAAAATGAAAGAAAGAATTGATAAAAATCCACCTAAACAAGAAGATTTAACAAAAAATAATATTTTAATATAATATAAATCAAATGACAATAAACACTAGCAGATTTGAAAACCAACAAATAGTTAATAGTTTTAATTTATTTATTGATACTGAAAAAGCGAATTTAATAGGTGATAAATCAAGTCATGGCGATGATGTTAATATACATTTAGAACAAAATTCAATTGAAGCAGGTGATGGTGAGATAATAAAATTGAGTTTAAGCAATTTTAATATGCCTAAAAACTTTTATGATGTTGATTTAAATAATGGGAGATTTTCAATAGAATCAACACAATTATCTACAGATAAAAGCGGTGTATTAGATTTAACCCATCAAAATTATGTTAATATTTTTGATATAGCAGAAAATTTAATAACTCAATTAGCAGCATATTTAACTGCTAATCATTCTACCGCACAAATTACTAAATATGTAAAATTATCAAATAATACAATAGCAAATTTTAATACAACAGGTAGAAGAATATTAGATATAACAATACAAGCACAAAGTAGCACTAATGTTGCTCAAAACCATAGTATAACAAAATTTAATATTCAATGTCAAAAGGCACAAGGAGAAGCATATCTTCTATTTGGAGGAGATAGAATGGATGCACCCGATACTAATTTTAATAGTTTAAGAGTAACACTTGCCGGTAGCACAATTAGAGTTGTGGGTAGATATCCGATGCAAAGAATAACAGACCCATATATTTATTTACGTTGTGGTGCTGTTAATTCTAATCTAGAGAGTGCTGTATTATCAAATGATGATGGAAAATATAATAAAGATATTATTAATTCTAATATTTTAGCAAAAATTCCAAAAGATGTTGAATTTTGTAATTACGAAATAAAAGAAAATGAATTTTTCATTAAATTACAGCAACGTAATTTATCAACTTTAAGATTATTTTTAACTGATTCTAAAGGCAGAAAAATAGGTAGAAAATTTAGAACACACGACCAAACCGCCGCAGGAACAGGAGCAAATCAATCAACATTAGGCAATTTGTTTTTTAATGCTACATTACGTTTTGATATTATTAAAACACAAAATAAACATTATTTAGAAACAAAACCATTACCACCTCCGTTACCTGCGAGAACTGCCCAATCTGTTTTATATGGAGGAGAGAAATTTGGAGAAGTCAAACATTAATTTTTAAATAAAAATAATATTATTTAGCATTTAATAATTTTTATATTTTAATAAAATTATTAAATAAATAAAAATAAAAATAAAATATTTTATCATATTATAAACATCATGGCTCAACTTCCCGCAAATGTCAGTTACTTTATGCAAAGAATGCAAGGTCTATCTACATCGCAATTCAAAGTTTTCCCCCAAAATTCGGGAGACCAACCTTCTAGTTCTATCATCAGATTTGAATTACCTTCAAATTCGCTTTTAAATACTCGTTCAGCACGTGTTATGTTCAATGTTACAACTGTAGGCGGAAAAGCACGTCTTCCCAATAAAATTGACAGTTTAATTTCCAATATTGCGGTTTATGCAGGTGGTGTTTTAATTCAAAATAACTTTTCTCAATATAATCTTTTGCGTCACGTCAAAGATGGTTTAATGGGTGACCGCACCAATCCAACTTTAGGACACCCCGAAATGGTTAGAAAAGTATCATATATTAATGGAACTGATATCTCGGCGGGTGTTGAAACATATAGTGATAAATCAGCCCAATTATCGTTTGATTTCTTTGAAGGATTTTTAGGTTCGGTAGAACCAAGTATTATAGACACTGGATTAAATTTGAGATTTAATAGTCCGGAACAGGTGCAAGTGGGTGCGTAAGCATCCGTTGGAGCGTGTGAATTAACACACCACTTTGGCAGCATCTAGTCGGTATTTTCTCGGGCTTTTATAAAAGTGGGAAAATATGTTACGAGGATGACAATCCTCAACTAATCAGATAAGTTTTCTGATTACAGGCAAGAAGAGTGAAAACGGTCAAAATTCGGTAAAACGGACAAGACCGTCGGCTACGCAATAAGGAAACTAATTGCTGGGGTCGCTAACGACTGGGTCACTTTTCGGTCACCTAAACTATTATTAGCATGGTGGCTTAATGTTCAGTCTGTCCCTTATAAATTCTCAAGATGAGCGTGAGTAAGGCTTTATGTGATTGTGTGGATTGAAAATTGAAGCACGGGAAGCATAGAGGATTTATTAGTAAGTTTAATAAATCGGTTAATGTATTACCTCAAATTACATTTGAAATAACTTTAGCGCCTGATGCTGTTTGCTCTAATCCCGACGGAACAGGTGTTTATGACCAATCTAATACATCAGCTGCTTTCTCTAAAACAGGTGCAAGTGCTGCTACATACAAATTATCTAATCTTTCGTTACAAGTTGAAGTTTTAAATATGGCTTCGTCGGTTTTAGATGAAATTGCTAACCAAAGAATTGCTCAAGTTGGTTATTTATCGTTACCATTTAAAAATTATTTCACATACAATTCTACCCATGACCAAACTTCTCGTGCTAATGTCAATTCTGCTTCGTGGGACAGATTATGGGTTGCTTATCGTGATAAAAGTTATACAACTCAAGGCGCACCAGTATCGGTAAAAGGTTATAAAAAAAAGGTGTTTCAAGTGCCGAGGGAGACGGAGGTGCGGTTGGAGGTGTTTTTGATACAAATCGTGAAAAATATATTTCCAAATATTTCAATATGGAAGAAAAAGTATCTGATACAGATGTTGATTCTACTTTTCAATTACAAGTAAATTCTGCTAGTGTTCCATCTTATAAAATGACTGTTACAGATGCTTTAGCGATGACTCAAAATGCTTTAGATGGTCGCCGTAACAACAATTTAACATTAGACCAATATCGTAATAATTATTTCGCCCAATGCTGGAGATTCTGCTTGCCTGAATCTGATTTCAACCGTATGGCGAGTGGGTTACCGAACAAATTTAGCCCACAACAGGTGCAAGTGGGTGCGTAAGCATCCGTCGGAGCGTGTGAATTAACACACCACTTTGGTAGCATCTAGTCGGTATTTTCTCGTTCTTATTCAGTGGGAAAATATGTTACGAGGATGACAGTCCTCAACTAATCAGATAAGTTTTCTGATTACAGGCAAGAAAAGTGAAAACGGTCAAAATTCGGTAAAACGGACAAGACCGTCGGCTACGCAATTAAGGAAACTAATTGCTGGGGTCGCTAACGACTGGGTCACTTTTCGGTCACCTAAACTATTATTAGCATGGTGGCTTAATGTTCAGTCTGTCCCTTATAAATTCTCAAGATGAGCGTGAATAAGGCTTTATGTGATTGTGTGGATTGAAAATTGAAGCACGGGAAGCATAGAGGATTTATTAGTAAGTTTAATAAATCGGTTAATGTAGATACTCGTTCGGTATCTGCTCAAATTGCATTAGAAACAACAAATATTGCTGAATGTAATGTTGTTATGTTCGCAGAAGTTACTTCAGAATTACGTGTGGGTCAAGGTCGTGCTTTAGAAATTATACAATAGATAATGCTGTTAAATTTAATAATAAAATTAATATTAAATTTAATATTTTTAATAAATAGTTTATTCATCAATAGCATCCATTAAATCATTATGAAAAGTATTAACATCTTCCTGTGTTTTAATTCCATCATCATTATTATTATTATTATTATTATTATTATCAATATTAATATCAATTCTCTCTTGTTGATATAATTGGTCTAATGTTGAAGCCATAACTTTTTTACTACCAGCCCTAAAAACTTCTTCATTATAATTCCAAGCCATTTGTTGATAATTCTCTCCTTTTGATTCCAAATATTCTAATAAATTTGTATTATATTCATCTATTTGATGTTGAATATCTCTATTTTGTCCGTGTATATGATTACTATCACTTAATCGTCGTTCAGGCATAAAAGAATTCATATATTCATCTCTATTAAAAGGAGCAGGATTAGGATTTAATGTTATTTGTCGTGTTTTCTCATCATATTTATACATATTGGGATTTCTATCTGCTAAAAATAATTCTCTTTGAAAATGGTTGAAATCTTTTAATCCATAATCTTTTAATTCGTCTTGAGTATAAGTTTCAATATTGTCAAAACTACCTTCATCACCTAATGCTAATTGATGCATATATTGAACATATTGATTTAAATTCATTCCAGTTTGATGTGCTTGTAATATTTGACTATTTGAAGGTTTCCAAGAATGAATACTGGTTGGGTCTTGCTTTAATATAGCCTCATCTAAATCATAATAATGATATTTTCTAACATAATCTTCTTGTTGTGCTAATTTTTTAGCATTTTCAACAACTTCATCTTTTTGTTTGAGAGAATCAAATTGAATATTTTGGTATGCGTTTCTTTGTTTATCAGGATCTGTAATCTTTTGTAAATTAACTACTTGAGATATTGAAATATTTAAAGTATTACTCATGGATTCAATAGCATCATAATATTGATTAATTGACGTTTTAAAATCTCCATCTTTAAATGCTGTATTAATAATATTGGGAGGTAAATTATTATATTTTAATTGTTCATTTTGATATTTATTTATAATAATTCTTTGGGAGTCTAATCTAATTGCTTCCAAGAAACTATGTTTAAATTCTTTATCGGAAAATGCTAATTCAACTAAATCTTGTTTTCTTAATTGTTCAGGTAACTTTTTATTTTTAGACCATTGGTCATATATATATTCTCTCGCTATTCTAACATTATGTATTTGAAATTTGCTTTGATGATATGATATAGCAGATTGACTTTGAGCCATTGAAAACCAAGTATTTTTAGTTTGTTTATTTAAATATTCAATTTCTTCGTTTGTTAAAGCAGGTGGTTTTTGTTTATTTAAATCACCACAACCCTCATCGCTATTGCATAATTTTTCAATTGTTAATCTTTGAACATAACGAGCAAATAATTGATTAGTTCTAGTATTATTTTTGAAGTTTTCATTTAATTGATTAATATGTGTTCTATTGTATTCATAATCAGAATCAATATTTTTATATGTTTCTTTTAAATGTAACATTTTATCGTGGTCTTCATCTGCTTCATTACCAGCATCTATAATTTGTTGTTGATAATCATCATATAAAGTTCTAACATTATATTTTTTTCTGAATTCTTGTCTAACGTGTGGTATTTCATTATTTATTCTTTTAATATTTTCATCATATAGTTCTTCAATATTTTTAATTTTTTTATCATTTGACCATTCAAATGGACTTTCATCTTTATTAGTAGTGTTTTTAAGATGTTCAATATCTCTATTAAATGCGAATGTTAAAGATTCTTCAGTTTCATCTTTACCATAAAGACCAACATTATTTAATTTTGAATCTCCTGTATCAAAAACTTGTCCCAAATTATTCATAAAAGAAATCCAATTATCATTTTGCATATCTAATTTATCTTTATCTTTAAAAGCGTGTAAAGCATAGTCAAGTCTATAATTATATTTTGGTAACGAATTAATTAATTGAGTTCTAGCAACATTAGAAGTATTAGCAAGTCGTATTTTTCGAGCTTCATCATCATCTTCTGATTGTCCCGAAACTGCAGATACTATATCACCAATTCCCCAAACGGCTAGAGCAAACGGAATTGACAATCCACCTGTTTCAGGGGCAGCAAGAACAGCAAGTCCAAAACCTCCTGCACCAACAACATTTGAAGAAACAAGATTTGCCGTTAAATGCGTTGCACCAGTATTTAAAATTGCTTGATTTATTAGCATATCAGCACCGCCGAAAAATACACCACCAATACCTCCTTCTAGCGCCCCACGTCCAAAAGATTGAAATATTCTATATCCATTTTCTGATATATTTAAAGCACTTCTAGAAATCATCTTTTCAGTTGCTAAAGTTGCAATTCTACCTACCGAATCAGCAGCACCTCCAATTATAAAATTATTAACTGGGGCAGGTAATTTATTATTATGCATTAAAGCACCTAAACCAAAACCAGCGATTATACTGGCTGTTCCACCGCCAATATGGGCTTTATTTAATCCTAAATTACTAAATCCCGAACCAATTTGTTCTTTATAAGTCATTTTTCCACCAGTTCTAACATCACGAGTACCAATTCTTTCTAATGCTTCTTCTTGGAAAGCATTAGCAGAAGCATTTTGAATTTCTGTAATATCAAATTCCGGTAAATTTTCTTGAGGTAAATTATCTTGGTCTTGAAAAGTAATCATTTTTTGGTCTTTTAAATCAATACCTTCGCCAAATTGGTCAGAGTCTATTTGAGAAAGTTTTTTATAATCTTTAATTCCTTTTAATAATAAATCTTTACTGTTGGAAAAAGTTTCACTAACATTAAATTTTTTAACAAATTTTTCAAGAGCGGTTAATTTTCTTGATTTAAAACCTGAACCAGTCCTATCTAGTAGAACAGTATCTTCTGTAATGTCAATATCATTTCTTTCAGTTTCAAATGGTTCAGGGTTATTAGCCAAATCTCGAATACCCAAAGCAATTTGTCTTGTTAATGCTTGTTGTTTTACAGGTAAATTTGATAATGTCGTTTCAAAAGCACTATCATAAAAATTATAATTATTTATAACGCTTTCAATATCACTAGGAGATATATTATGTCTTTCGGATAAACGCTGAATTAATTTTCTTCTTTGTTCTAATGTTAATTTAACATTATTTTCTGTAAGAATTGTTATTTGATCATCATTTAAACCAATATCTTTAAATAATTCTTTTAATTGTTTTTTTTCATTTTCATTTAATCTTGCTGAATTAGATTTATTTTTTGTTGTTGTGTTCAAAATTTCATCAATAATAATTTTAGTTATGTCATTGGGTATTGTGGTATCCAAAATTTTAGGGGTTTCTAAAATATCTGTAGATGATGATGCTTGTTCAGGAGTATATTTTAAAAGTTTTGAAATTCGTGTTTCGGGAAGTCTTGAATTTCTTGGTTCAAAATTAAACCCTTTATCCATTAGTTTTTGTGTTTTTTCCCTATTTAATATTTCATCATTTACACTTAATCTTCTATCGTTTTCACTTAATCCACCAAATTCATCTGTAACATCATAAAAAAATTCATTTTGTTCTTTTGTGAATTGAATTTCATCAACATCTATATCACGTAAATCGTCATTACCTTGTGGATTATTTTCTAAATTATTTTCATCAAATTCTACATTATCAAAAATATCAAAAGGAGGAGTTTCCGCATATAATCTTTGTTGAATGAGTTGATAATTTGAATTATGTGTAAATAATTGTTTTGGTCTGATACGATAGGGTATGCCTCTAAACATAGTATCGTGACTATAAAACTCATCATCATATGGATTAAAATTATTTTGTATATAATTATTATCATTTGATGAAGGAAATTGAGGTATATTAATATTTGGTTTGTCAGGTGCTAAAACAGATTTATTTATAGGAAAACCTCGTGCTACTTGTTTCAATTTATTATCATGAGGATGAACATGAGGCTCTATTTCATCAAAATCTTCCCTTTTAAACACACCACATTCAGGCAGACGACGAACTTGATGTTTATTCTTAATACACCTGACGTTTTGACGAAATTGGTATTTTACATCACTTGGCATTTTATATTATATATATTAAATAATAATATAAAATTAATATTTCTTTTTAGGTTTAGTTTTTGGCTTTGGCTTTGGCTTTGGTTTATTACAAGAACATTTACAACCTTTTCCCATTTATATATTATTATTAATATTATTTTTATTATTATTATAATTTTTTAAATTTTCCTCATTATATAACTGATATTTCCAATAATCTTTAAGATAGTCTTTATCTTGCTTGGTTTTTTCGGCTTCTTTCTCTCGTTCTTTCTTTTCTTGATAGTATAATTTATATCGTAATTTATTAATATTGTAGTAGTTGTAATAATTATAGCGACTGCCACAAGGAACACGTTCATTATTATTCTCCATATATACTAAATAAAATAAAAAAATATTTTATTAAGTTGAGAGAATAAATACAATTTTCTTTCTTTATATATAATGGAGTTAATAAATGGTGATTGTTTGGAAAAGATGAAAGATATTTCAGATAATTCAATTGATTTATTATTTTGTGATTTACCTTATGGTCAAACGAGTTGTAAATGGGATAGTTTAATAGATTTAGAATTATTTTGGAAAGAGGTAAATAGAATATGTAAAGTCACGGCGCCTATGTTTTTCACTTGTTCTACTAAATTTGGGGTTTCTTTAATAAATTCAAATCCTAAAAACTTTAGGTATGATCTAGTATGGATTAAATCAGCCCCTTGTGGATTTTTAAATGCGAAAAAGATGCCGATGAAAAAACACGAAATGATTTATGTATTTTATCGTAAATTACCATTTTATGATTTAAGTAGTCATAAACATAAGTTTTTAAAAGAAGGTAAAGCCAGTAAAGGTGATACGGGTAATGAATGTTATGGTAAATTTAATTATTATAATAACGGTGAGAAAGGATATGACCCACCACTACCAGTATCAGTAATAAAAACAGAATTATATTCAAGTGAAAATAAGGAAGAACCGAGAGAATTATATAGAAATGAAGGAGGACAATATGACCCACCATTACCAAATAGTTTATTAGAAATAAAATCAGAGAAAGGAAAACACGCAACCCAAAAACCGAGAGATTTAATTAAATGGTGTTTAAAATATTATTCAAAAGAAGGAGATTTAATATTAGACCCTACAATGGGTTCAGGCTCTACTGGTGTTGCTTGTAAAGAAATGAATAGAAATTTTATAGGAATTGAAAAAGATGAAAAGATATTTAATGTTGCTGTTGAGAGAATAAATAAATAAATAATATTTAATTCATTCTCTCAAAATATAAAATATAAATTATAAAAAATTTATATTTTATTTTAAATTATTCTAATAGACGGGATGAC
>VMHT01049202.1_pt1 | contig 11990 bp, 12 predicted proteins | sample 4693611 | NCBI WGS metagenome assembly VMHT01 (sample SAMN12280063, study PRJNA550983) | marine metagenome | isolation source: seawater sampled from same location over 5 years 0.02-0.2 micron viral filtrate | place: USA: collected off the coast of southern California halfway between the port... ...
CATAGGATTACACAGGACTTCTTAGATTCAATCAAAGCATCAAATATTGCTGGTTCTCCAACATCCACTGGTATTACAACAACTACTGGTACTGCTAATATAACTGGTATAGGTAATACAACATTCGACTTTGTAGAGAATCAAAACTTTATACAGATACCTGATGCAGTCATAGGTATAGAAAGAGTATTCAAGTTAGATAACAGACTGATCAGTACAAACATGTTCAATATCAATTACCAGTTGATGTTGAATGATGTATACTTCTTTAGTTCTATGGAACTTATGGGATATACTCTGACAAAAAGATACTTAGAAGATCTAGACCATATACTACACCCAGAAAAACAAATTAGATTCAACAGACGACAAAGCAGGTTATATCTTGATGTTGACTACTCCAGCATGCAACCTGATGACTGGCTTATAATAAGATGTTATCGTGTATTGAATCCAAATGATTACCCTAAGGTTTATAATGATCCATTCTTGAAGAAGTACTTTACTTCTTTGGTCAAAAAACAGTGGGGTCAGAACCTTATAAAGTTCCAAGGTGTAAAACTACCTGGCGGTGTAGAAATGAATGGTAGACAGATATATGAGGATGCTCTAGGAGAACTAGACACTCTAGAAAGTAAGATGGCAAATGAATACGAATTACCACCACTTGATCTTATAGGATAATGAAAACATACAAACAATTTTTTGAAGGTCTTAGGAAGGTTGGCGATCCAGTAGATGCCATGGATATGATTAAAGACATTGGTATAATTAATGATACCGAATCTAACCCATTGAAAAGAAAACTAAGACATGTCAAATATAAAAAATACATCGATCAATTTGGTTTGAAGGGAGTCTAATGGCACTAAACCCATACTTTCAGCAGGGAACCCCTAACGAGCAGAATCTTTATCAAGATTTGATAAATGAACAGATCCAAATGTATGGGGTCGAGTTCGTTTATATGCCAAGATACTATATCAATGAGAAGACTATTCTCAAAGAAGTGTCTAGCTCTAGTTTTGAGTCGTCATTTCCTATAGAGGGTTACATTGAATCATATGAAGGATTTGATTCAGGGTATAACTTACTTACAAAATTTGGTGTAAGATCCACTGCTGAGATGAAGATTGTTATCTCACAGGACAGGTATCAAAATTATATTGTTCCTCTGGTAGCAGGTAATACTGGAAGAAATGTTGATCCTACACGTCCATTAGAAGGTGACTTATTATATTTCCCATACAGAGACTTACTATTAGAAATCAAATATGTAGATGATGTAAGTAACTTCTATCAGTTACGTAAGAACTATACATACACACTTACATGTGAACCATTCGAGTACGAAGACGAGGTTATCAATACTGGAATCACTGCTATAGATGATGATATGCAGACAGCAGGATACAACGCAACACTTGTGTTGACTGCTGTTGGTACGACTGCTACTGCTTCAGTTTCTCTTGCTAGTGGTATTAGTTACATCAACCTATTGAATGGTGGTGTAAATTACACTGCTGATCCAACTGTGAAGATTTCTCCACCTTTGGCATCTGGCGGTATCGCTGCGGAAGCTGTTGCTATTACAACAAGCATTGGATTTACAGATAGTAGGAGAGTCAAAGATATCTTTATAACAAATCCAGGTACTGGTTATACCATGACACCTTCGATACAATTCCTTACTGAAGATGGTAAGGGTAGTGGAGCAGATGCAGTCGTTGGTATTTCTTCTGGTTCAGGTGTTGGTCAAGTCTCATTAGATAACACTGGTTCTAAGTACATGGTTCCACCATCAGTGACATTCACTGCTGCACCTAGTGGAGGAACCACTGCTACTGCTGTCTCTATACTAAATGACGTTGGAAGTGTACAAGCTATCAGACTAACAAATGCTGGTACAGGATATACTATGGCACCTACAATTCAAGTGTCTGCTGCTGGAACAATCGGTGTTGGCACATTCTCTTACGGTGAAATTGTTACTGGTCAATCATCACTCAGCACTGCATTTGTCACAGCATGGAATGCTCCTTCTCTCACTCTTACTGCACGTAATATCTCTGGTGACTTCAATGTTGGTGAGATTATAGTTGACAATGAGGGTTCTGCATATAGACTACATAGTATTAATTACGATGATGATGACGCTTTCAACTCAGGTGATGAGATTGAAGCAGCAGAGATCAGCGTCGTTGACTTTAGTGAAAGAAATCCATTTGGTGAAGTATAATGATAGGGAATTATTTTTACAATGAGACGGTCAGGAAGACAGTAATTGCTTTTGGAACTTTATTTAATAATATAAAGATCAAGAAATTTGCTAGTGATGGTAAGTCTATAAGTCAGATCAAGGTTCCTATTGCTTACGGTCCTATACAAAGATTCATAGCAAGAGTAGAACAACAATCAAACTTTGATGATAACGTAGCGATTACATTGCCTAGACTATCATTTGAGTTGACTTCTTATACCTACGATGCTACAAGAAAGGCATCACCAATACAGAAGTTTACTATGAAGTCTCCAACATCAAAGACTAAAATAAAAAAGATGTACTTACCTGTACCTTATGACATAGGGTTTAGACTAAGTTTTGCTACCAAGCAACAAGATGATTCACTACAAATAATAGAACAAATATTACCATTTTTTCAACCATCATATTCAGTTACTATCAACATGTTAGAGGGGGTTGAGGAGAAGAGAGATATACCATTTACATTGATGTCTACTTCATTTACTGATGAGTATGAAGGTGACTTTTCCACTCGTAGGTTTATACAGTATGATTTAGATTTCATCTCTAAGACATATTTCTATCAAGAGGTTCCAACAGACGAGCACGGTATTATCAAGAAGGTTCAAGTCGATTACTCTACTGCTATACGAGCACCAAGAGAACAAAGATACGTTGTTACACCTCAGGCAACTAAGGACTATAATAATGATTTGACAGGCACACTAACTGAGTCTCTTGACAGAGTAAAAACTATAGTACAAGTTGTTTCTGGTGCAGCGTTTACTACACAATCATACATTGAGATTGGTACAGAAACGATGCGTATCAAAGAGATTACTGGTAACAATTTACTTGTTGCTCGTGGACAGTTTGGTACTGGTATTATGGAACATTCAAAAGGTGATCGTGTAAATAAGATAAATCAACCTGACCATGATGCTATTGAACTGGGGGATACATTTGGATTCAGTGAATCCAGATCATTCTTTGATTCCGATGGTAAAGAATGGAGTCCAAGTTTCGGTGATGTAGACGTATGACCAAAGATTATGATCCGACTGATAAGGAATCAACCACATTCAGTCCTATTGATGAAGCATTAGAAGTAAAAGCAACAGATGTTGTAAAAGAAGCAAAGGCAGTAAAGAGAGTAAAGAAGGATCAAACACCTAGAGATGACTTTGAATATTCTCGTTCACAGTTATATAATATTGTAGAGAAAGGGCAAGAAGCGATGAATGGTATACTTGATGTATGTCAGGATACTCAGCACCCTCGTGCTTATGAAGTTGCAGGACAACTTGTCAAAGCAGTAGGAGATGTGACTGACAAGATCATAGACCTACAACGTAAGATGAAAGATTTAGAGAAGGAAGATAAACCATCACAGGTCACAAACAACTCACTATTTGTTGGTAGTACTGCTGACTTACAAAAGATGATAAAGAAAGGATTGTTAAGTAATAAACCAGAACCACCACCAGTGCCCAGTATTGATATAAACTCTATAGATACTGACAAACTCGTATGAACATTACCTTTATTAGACAGCCTTGGGAGTGCTATGCTATCGAAAACTTCCTAACACCAGAAAGATGGAAAACTATTAGACAATTAGCACAAGTAGAATTAGATAATTTCAAACTGAATACTAGAAGAGGACAGATGGTAACCTTCTGTGAGGAAGATATATTACCTGAGACTAATGAATTATTCTTCAAACATCTTCTACCTAATCGTGGATATAAAGGTGAGTTGAAGAAGATATTACACTGGGCAATATCACCACCTGACTGGCATTATCCTACACACTGTGATGCAAAAGCAAGAGTATCTACATCTGTATTATATGTCGCTCCGGAGGAGATGGATGGGACGGTGATGCATAAGAATTATAGTACTAACGATAATCAAGATCATGGTCCTGCAGATCGTCCGTCTGAGTATGAGTATGAGATTCCTTGGCAACCTAACAAGTTATTCTACCATAACTCTATTCCAAATAAGACTTGGCATAGTATTCAGAATACTCATAAGACAAACAGGATAGTCTTGATATCATTTTTTGTTCAAGCAGATTTAGTTCCTGCAGGTAGGAATTTTTCTGATCATCTTCTAAATATAGTATGACAAGAAACAAATACGGTCTACCTACAGGTCTGAAGTCAGAACCTGAAAAGAAGAAGGATCCTAAAATGAACTTAGATACTTTTAAGAAAATTAGAAGTCAATTGACTATGGGTGAAGACTTGGTGGAATCACCCAACAAGAACCCATACTTCCAGAACGTTGCTACTGGAGGAAAGGATGTGTCTGGTGGTCTTGCTAAACGTGAGAAAGATTCTACTGCTATAAAGAAGAGTGAGGGTGGTAAACTAGCAAAGAAAAATAGACCTACAATAACATCTAAACCTGATGGTCCTGATCAAGGTAATGTAGTTGGTAGAGGAGCAGCAGTCAAGAAAAAGCGTGATGCTAGAGTAAAAAGTGTGAAGGGTAAGTTAGGTAAGGCAGCAGGAGTAGTTGGTAAGGTAGCGAAGGTTGTTGGTACTGTAGCGAAGGTAGCATATAAGGGAGCAAAGATGGCAGGTAGTGCTACTAAAGCATTTGACCCTAAAGGTGGGTCTTCTTGGGAGTCATATATACAGAGAAGCACTGATTATCTTTCTTAATAATGCCAGCATCAAGTGACATATATCTTGGTAATCCGAATCTAAAGAAAGCAAATACCCCACAACAGTTTGGTGAGGAGGAGATAGTTGAGTTTGTTAGATGTAAAGATGACCCAGTATATTTTACAGAAAAGTATATAAGAATCGTCAACGTTGACGAGGGACTTGTAAGTTTCAATATGTACAAGTTTCAGAAAAAATTAATAAGAAATTTCCACAAGTATAGATTCAACATTTGTAAGATGCCACGTCAGACTGGTAAGTCAACAACTGTTGTATCATATCTTCTTCACTATGCTATCTTTAATGATAACGTAAATATCGGTATACTTGCTAACAAGGCAGCAACTGCCAGAGATCTCCTTGGTAGACTGCAATTAGCATATGAAAACTTACCAAGATGGATGCAGCAAGGAATTGTTGCTTGGAATAAAGGATCTATGGAACTAGAGAATGGTTCTAAGATTATTGCAGCATCCACATCTGCATCTGCTGTTCGAGGTATGTCATTTAACATCATATTCTTGGACGAATTTGCTTTCGTACAGAATCACTTGGCAGATGATTTCTTTGCGTCAGTTTATCCTACCATATCTTCTGGTAAATCTACTAAAGTTATAATAGTATCTACGCCTCATGGTATGAACCACTTCTATCGAATGTGGCATGATGCAGAGAGAGGGCAGAACGAGTATACTCCTACAGAAGTCCACTGGTCTGAAGTACCAGGTAGAGATGCTAAGTGGAAGGAACAAACAATAAGAAATACAAGTAAACAACAGTTTGCTATTGAGTTTGAGTGTGAATTCTTAGGATCAGTTGATACTCTTATATCTGCTGCTAAACTGAAGGCAATGGTGTATGAACAACCATCCACACAGAACGGTAAACTGTCTGTATATGAGAGACCATACCCCAAGAGAGATTATATTCTGACCGTGGACGTAGCGAGAGGTGTATCTAAAGATTATAGTGCCTTCATAGTTGCTGATATAACCGAGTTTCCATACAAAGTGGTTGCTACCTATAGAGATAATGAAATCAAACCCATGATGTTTCCATCAATATTATATGATGTTGCTAAAGGATATAACAATGCTTATGTTTTATGTGAGGTGAATGATATTGGAGATCAGGTTGCATCTATTCTATTCTATGATTTGGAGTATGAGAACTTGCTGATGGTTGCTATGCGAGGACGTGCAGGACAAATAGTCGGATCAGGATTCTCTGGTGTCAAGACTCAACTGGGTGTTAAGATGAGTCAGGTAACTAAGAAGTTAGGTTGCTCTAACCTGAAGACACTGATAGAAGATGATAAACTTACATTCTGTGATTATAATATTATAAGTGAGTTGACCACATTCATACAGAAGAGACAGTCATTTGAAGCAGAAGAGGGTTGTAATGATGACCTTGCTATGTGTCTGGTTATATTTGCATGGTTGGTAGCACAAGATTATTTCAAGGAGATGACTGACTCTGATGTTAGAAAGCGCATTTATGAAGAACAAAAGAACGCAATAGAACAAGACATGGCACCATTCGGTTTTATAAGTGATGGGTTTGAGGAGATGGGAGGTGAAACCGTGGAGTCAGATGGCACAGTTTGGAAGACAGATGAGTACGGTGATCGCGCATATATGTGGGATTATCGATAGTAAGAACGCTTTTTCATAAATATCAGTAGTCATTGTATGTGGAGAAAGAAGTAAGAATGGCACTTCGATTAGCATCTCCGGGCATTTCGATAAAAGAAGTTGACCTAACTCGTGGAGGTATTGATTTTAGTATCAATGTCGCTGGTGGTTTTGTTGGACCTTTTAGAAAAGGACCGGTCAACGAAATTATAAGGATCAACAACGAAAAGGAGTTAGTTGATACCTTTGGAGAACCCGGTGTTGGAACAACGGATTATCATTACGAGACATTCATGTCTGCATCCAATTTTTTATCTTACGGTGGTAAGTTAGAGGTAGTTAGATGTAAGGGTGGAGATCTCAACAATGCAAACGCTGCGGTAGGATACGCATCGTCAAGTATTTTAATGATTGAAAATGTAGAAGATTACTACAACAATAATGCAGACGACCTAAACTGGTACTTTGCTGCTAAGAATCCTGGTTCATGGGCAAACGATATAAAGGTTGCAATAATAGACAACGCTGCTGACCAAATCCTCACACCAACCCTTACAGGTGGTGCAATGGGTGATGTGGTTGTCGGTATGGGTGTCACACAACATCTCACTGGTCAGACAATCGGTGTTGGTACTGTAACACCAGCAACTGGAATCCTAAAAGGTATTGTTACTGCTAAGACATCAACAACTGTAGATGTAAGAGTTGTAAGTACAGTCATAGACGGTACAGAAACACTACAACAGTATACACAGAACTCTCAGTTTGAATTCAAAGACGGTACAGCAGTGTACTTCGTCAATACATCAGGTGGAACAGAAGCATCAGCGTCTGGTGGTTCACCTACCATAGGAGTTGCAGACTGGTATAACAGTCAGAACATTCTAACGAGTGTTGCTGATGGTGGTACTGATCTAGTTACACTTCCATGGAGAGCAGTTCTAAACAAACCTAGAACTAATAACTTTGTATCAGGAAGAGATGGAGATAACGATGCTATACACGTTGTTTCTGTAGACCAAAATGGTTCTGTTACTGGTGAGGTAGGATCACTCCTAGAGAAGCATGCTAACTTATCAAAAGCAAAGGATGCTACTCAGTCAGGTGGTAAGTCAATATACTATAAGAACTATATCGCTGATAACTCGACTTATCTGTTCGCTGGTGTCTCACCAACAAACGGAAACGACAGTTTTCATGGTACTACACCTCTGGCATCTGGTTTCAGCACTGGATACACTGCTGTCACTACAGGAGCAGGAGCATGGGGACAGAACGCTAAGAACGTCAAGTTTAGTTCTATAGGTAATCAAGGATACAGTCTTGGATCTGGTCTTGATTATACAGGAGTTGGAGTATTCGATGCACCACTAGGTGATGTATTGACATCTTACGATAAGTTCGCTGACCCTGTAGATGCTGACATTCGATTCTTACTACAAGGTAGTGCATACAGAACGAAAGAAGAAGAGCAAGCAAAAGCAAATAAACTGATTCAGATCTGTGATTTGAGAAAAGATTGTATTGCATTCATTTCACCTAACAGAGATTCAGTTGTAAACGTTGCTGATTCAGCAACACAGTTGAAGAACGTATTAGAGTTCTTCGGTCCTCTTACATCATCATCCTACGCTATCTTCGATGCTGGTTACCAGTATGTGTATGATAGATTCAACAAGAAGTTTGTTTACATGCCAACTTCAAGTGACGTCGCAGGATTATGTGTAAGAACAGATAGGGATAACTTCCCTTGGTTCTCACCTGCAGGACAGACAAGAGGTGGTCTAAACTACGCTATCAAACTGGCATTCAATCCAGGTCTTGATGCTAGAGATCAACTTTATTCATCAAGAATAAACCCTGTCACTTCCCAACCAGGTTCAGGAATCATTCTCTTCGGAGACAAAACTGCTTTATCATACGAGAGTGCGTTTGATAGAATCAACGTTCGTAGACTGTTCATTACTATTGAACAAGCAATAGAGAACGCTGCACAAGCACAACTCTTTGAACTCAACGATGCAGGTACACGAAGCAACTTCGTAAACATTGTTGAACCATTCCTAAGGGATGTACAAGCAAAACGAGGTATAACAGACTTCTTACTTGTTTGTGATGAAACCAATAACACACCTGATGTTATTGACCGCAATGAATTCATTGCTGACATTTACGTCAAACCAGCAAGGTCGATTAACTTTATCGGTCTGACCTTTGTTGCTACGAGAACTGGAGTTTCCTTCAGTGAAGTCGTAGGAACTGTATAATAGAGGAAATTACTAATGGCATTAGATAGAAACATATTTTCTATACCTAACAATGAAAGGTCAATCGATTCTTTCAAGTCAAGACTAATTGGTGGTGGTGCTCGTCCTAATCTATTTGAGGTTGAGCTGAACTTTCCATCAGGTGTAGGTATATTTGATGGGGATATAGACAACACAACCCATCGAATGATGATCAAAGGAGCACAGTTACCAGCGTCTAACATCGCTGAAGTAATTGTTCCTTTCAGAGGTCGTCAACTAAAGGTTGCAGGAGATAGAAGGTTTGATCCTTGGACTATCACTGTTGTAAACGACGGAGACTTCAAACTAAGAGAAGCATTTGAGCGTTGGGCAAACTACATTATCAAGGTGTCTGATGGTTCAGGAACTATCAACCCTAGCGACTACTACGCTGACTGGGTAGTAAACCAGTTAGGTCGTGCTAACACTGATCTAAACGTAAAGGGTAAGGACAACCCTGCTACTTTACCAGTGCTACGTAGATACCAGATGGTTGGATGTTGGCCAAGTGCAGTCAGTGCAGTTGAGTTATCATACGATCAGGTAGACGCTATAGAAGAGTTCCAAGTTACCCTTCAGGTATCTTACTGGACTGCTTATGACGGTACAAATGCCGATTCTGTGGTATAATAAATACATCGAATAAGGTAATATAATGGCCAAACTTTTTGGTTTCTCAATTGAAAACGACGATAAGAAGAAGAAAGGTATAATCAGCCCTGTCGCTCCTAACAACGAGGACGGTGCTGATTATTTTCTATCTTCGGGGTTTTATGGTCAGTACGTAGATATTGAGGGAGTATTCAAGACTGAGTTTGATATCGTAAAAAGATATCGTGACATGTCTTTACACCCTGAGTGTGATACAGCAATTGAGCATGTGGTGAACGAAGCAATCGTTTCAGATATGAACGATAGCCCAGTGGAGATAGATCTTGATAACCTAAACATAGGTCAACCACTAAAGAAAGTAATAAGAAACGAGTTCAAACATATTAAAGACCTTCTTGAATTTGACAAGAAGTCACACGAGATTTTTAGAAACTGGTACGTTGATGGTAGGATATTCTATCATAAAGTAATTGACGTACAGAAACCAGACGAAGGAATAAAAGAACTAAGATTTATTGATGCTCTCAAGATCAAACTGATGAGAGTCAAACCTACTGATAAGGAGAAGGGTATAGTTGCTATACCTACACAGGATCAAGGTACAGAGACTGTAAACAAAGATACTAAGGTAACTGAGTTCTACACATACTATCCACAAGGTGTAGCACAAAAGTATGGTTCAGTTGCAGGTAAGGGTGTAAGAATAGCAAAGGATGCTATTACTCATGTACACTCTGGTCTAGTAGATAGAAACAAGAAAATTACACTATCATATCTACACAAAGCAATCAAAGGTCTAAACCAGTTACGTATGATCGAGGACTCTCTCGTCATCTACAGATTGTCTAGAGCACCTGAGAGAAGAATATTTTATATTGACGTTGGTAATTTACCTAAGGTCAAGGCAGAACAGTATCTACGTGACGTTATGAGTAGGTACAGAAACAAGTTAGTATATGACGCAAACACAGGAGAAATAAAAGATGACAAGAAATTCATGTCAATGCTCGAAGACTTCTGGTTACCCAGAAGAGAGGGAGGACGAGGTACTGAGATCACTACGTTACCAGGTGGACAAAATCTTGGAGAACTTACTGACATCGAGTACTTCCAAAAGAAATTATATCGCTCACTAAACGTACCTGAGTCAAGAATAGGTGCTGACAGTGGATTCAATCTAGGTAGATCATCAGAGATTCTAAGAGATGAACTTATGTTTAGTAAGTTTGTAGGTAGACTTCGTAAGAGATTCAGTCGTTTATTCTTAGATCTACTAAAGACACAACTTATCCTCAAGAATATCGTAACCCCAGAAGATTGGGAGAAGATGTCAGAGCACATACAGTTTGATTACTTGTATGATAACCACTTTGCAGAACTAAAAGAGACTGAGTTGATGAATGAAAGACTCAATCTTATGGTTGCAATCGAACCTTACATCGGTACATACTATTCAAGAGACTATGTGAAGCGTAAGATACTACGTCAAACAGATGAAGAGATAGAAGAAATGGCAGAAGAAATGTTAGAAGAGAATGAAACAGGTGAAGGTGTACCACTAGAAACGCAGAATCAAATCATGCAGGGACAGATAGAAAATGGACAGATTGGTAATAGTAATCTAGGCAAAACTCCAAAAGAACCTGATGCCAAGGGTGGTGCAACAGAAGCGCCTGGTTTAGACATCAAGAAGGCTAAGATATAAATAGACACAGCGTACTTTAATTTAATATGGACACACCTGAATTGATAGACATGATGTCTAATGCTGATGCACCTCCATCTGAAGTGCATGATGCTATAAAAACTTTATTATACCAAAAAGGAGCAGAGAAGGTAGATTCAATAACACCTACTGTTGCTGCAACACAATTTGGGTCACAGGAAGAACCTGAGACTGTAGACGCTGTTGAAACAGAACCGCAAGAAGAGGAGTAAAATGCCACAAGTTCTAACCCTAGTTGATGACCATGGAGAAGTAAGTAGCAACAATGCTACGACTGCTGCTTCTGGTGCAAAGGCTGTGAAAAGCGGTATTTTATACATTGCTTGTAGTTCCGAAAAGAAAAGTGGACACATCTCTGTATGTAATACTATTGCCCAAACAGGCATTGGATCATTCCATATAGAAAAGGGAGGAGACTTTCTTTATCGTTATGGACATCCTGCACATGCGAAAGCATTGGCAGTATCTAAAGCAAACCCAGCTGTTATAACACTGGATAGGCAAGATACAAAATTCAGAGTTGGTGATTATGTTACCATGTCTGGATCAGCAGTTGGTGCTTATAATAGTACCCTTGCTCACAAAGAAATTACTGCAATACAGTACCCACAGAGATCTAACGAATTCAAATGTAAGATCACTGTTGATGCTGATACATCATCTCTCGCTGACTTCACAGGGGACGCAGAGTTGACTAAGACAGTTATTTTTAGAATGGCACCCGAAACATCAGATGGGTGTACTATGCATTTGCACGAGGTAAACCTAGGATGAAACTAATTTCAGAAGAGATCGAATCAGTAG
>VMHT01010598.1_pt1 | contig 11989 bp, 10 predicted proteins | sample 4693611 | NCBI WGS metagenome assembly VMHT01 (sample SAMN12280063, study PRJNA550983) | marine metagenome | isolation source: seawater sampled from same location over 5 years 0.02-0.2 micron viral filtrate | place: USA: collected off the coast of southern California halfway between the port... ...
CGCTCCATTCATTAAATACGATGGTTCGCTTGATTGGGAATCATTAGAGGCATGGGCGAAGACCCATAGAGGAGTAATCGTTGATCGCTACAAGGAGGATGACAATGATTAAATACATAACTCATCGTAAAGGCTTTGGAGGCATCCTAGTCAAAAGACAATGGGCTTTAAAGCTAGATATCCTGCTATGCAAGATCAGCAAAAAATGTTGGATTTGTGGCGATAAAATTCTCTACAATTCACGAAGGCAGATGTGCCAATGTTGTGAGGAGGAATCATTCGGAGACTAGTTTTACGAAGCGAAGATTAAGCAATTGACAGTTAGTACAAATGAGCCATATATAACAGTATGGCTCATTTTTATGATTGCTCTGACCCTAAATCTCCTGAGCTTAAAGAGGAGATTACCACACCTAAGGGAGCTAAGTCTTATGGGGCGAAATGCTTCCCTTCAGTTACTACAATAATATCCTCAACAATTCGTGATCCATTCCTGGATGTAATCCATAAACCGAGAAGTCTTGTTAAGTATGCTCGGATGGAGGAACACGACAACTTAGATTGGCGAGGCTTGGAAAAGCTCTGCTATGGTCTTCGTGAATGCCCAGAAACAGGCCAAATGATTTACAGTTCTGAGTTTGGTACAAGGGTTCATGCTTGTGCTGAGAAGTTACTCAATGCCCACAAGTTTGGCGATGAGTATGAAGAGGATGAATACTATGATCCATTCGCTCAACCATTCTTAGATTGGGTGCAGGAAAAAGAGCATAAGATTATCGCCACAGAATATATGATTTCTGACTCCAGGATTAAGACTTGTGGGTCAGTTGATGTAATCTTACGAAGCTCAGAAGATAATGAATTATTTTTAGCTGATTACAAGTGCCGCAAATCTAGGCAGTTCTACGACAAAGACCTTTGGCAATTGGCCATTGAGTCAGAGATGCTTAGACGAAAGGGATTAGACTATCAGCCGAAGTGCATATCAGTATGCATTGATATCACTACTAAAAAACACCACCACAAAGTGTGGAGTGAAGACCAAGTTAAGGAAGCGATTGAGATCATGAAACTCATCAGCCGACTTTATTGGAAAATAAGAATGTAACTAAACCAAAACTATATGAATCATGTGGATACTACCAAAACAATTACACACCTTAGCCTCTGTACAGGTTATGAAGGAATCGGACTCGGACTCAGAAGAGTTCTGCCAGATGTCAGAGAAATCGCTTATGTGGAGATCGAAGCCTTCGCTATTGCGAACTTGGCGAACAAGATTGAAAAAGGGTGGCTTGACGAAGCTCCTATTTACACGAACCTTAAAACCTTCCCATACAGAAAGTTTCGAGGACGAGTGGACATCCTCTCTGGAGGATTTCCATGCCAACCATTCTCTTCTGCTGGAAAACAAAAAGCTACTGAAGATGAAAGGCATCTGTTCCCATACATCGCAGAAGGAATCAGAGAGTGCCAACCTAGAATTATTCTCCTCGAAAATGTTGAAGGAATCATCAGCAGCAAAACCCACGAAGGAGAATCAGTTCTCCAATATGTCCTCAGAACATTGGAAGAAATGGGTTACAGGGCAGAGGCAGGAGTATTCTCAGCGAGTGAAGTCGGAGCGCCTCATCAGAGAAAGAGAGTCTTCATCCTTGGCATATCCAACTCCGAGATCGAGCGATGCAGAGGGTGGAACAGTTCATGCGAAGATGGGCAAGTCGGGATTCTATCGGGAGAACAAGCAAGGAGTGAAGTGGAGTGTCAAACTGAAGGATGCAGTCGAGACGATGGAGAATTGGTCTACACCGAGAGCGAGTGCGACCGACTCAACAAGGCCGAATCGCAAGGGTGGGATACCACTAGCACAACAAGTGAAGGAAGACTTTCCGACACCGAGTGCCAACGAGGAGAAGTACAGGCTACAGGGCAACACTCAAGCGAGCAAATGCTTGGAGGCTTTGGCGAGAACTGGCCAGCTAGACCAAACGAAGAGCAGTACGAATGGGAAGAACCAAGAGTTGTTAAGACTGAACCCAGACTGGGTGGAGCAACTCATGGGCTTGCCAACAGGGTGGACAGACTCAGACTACTCGGAAATGGAGTAGTGCCTGCTACTGCCGCCAAGGCTTTCACAACATTAACCAAAAAAATCATTGAATAAATATGAAATCAAATACCGACATTTTGATATGCCAAAAGACTACATGGGCAAGACTCGCAAATGGGCGAGGGATGAGAAGCAAGCGATTGGTTTCTTGTGTACTAGCAGACCTACTAAAGATGGTTACTGTACTACTAAGAAAGGTGCGAAACTTAAAATCATCTCAGTAGAATGTATATCTCAGCCAACAAAATAAAAGAGTTCAGAGAGAGGCATGATCCAGGAATCTGTCCTATACTTCAAAAACCAATGAAGAAGACTGTGGTTGACCACGACCACAGGACAGGAGAGATTCGTGGGGTTATTGATTTCAATGCCAACAATCTATTGGGAGTGATAGAAAGAAAGTTTTTTTCATACTGTTCTGGCAAGGCTGAAGACCTACCAAATGTATTGAGAAACATAGCTGACTTCCTTGAGCGCCCAAGAAGTGGGTACTTACATCCGGTAGGACTTAATCAATTAATAGCTAAATTTAAGGGCCAACCAAAAGAAAAACAAATTAATTTACTAAATTCGTTTTACTTTGTTGACACTAATGAAATAACTCTTTGCAATAACCAACAAGATAGGGTTAAACTTTATCGCACACTACTTAAAAAATTTTATGAAACAAAAGTTACTAAACATCGTGTCGGAGTTCAATGCTCCAAAGACACAGTTCAATAAGTTCGGAAACTATTATTACCGAACCCACGAGGATCAGAACAATGCTCTGAAACCTCTTCTAAAAAAATACAACTGCACACTTATAATCTCTGATGAGATACATGAGTTAGGTGGTATATTATTCTGCGAAGCTACTGTTGCCTTGTACTGTACTGATACTAATAAATTAATCGGTGCATCAAAAGCTCAAGCTGGTATTGATCCAAAGAAAAAAGGAATGGATATCAGTATGACATTTGGGGCGGCATCATCCTATGCTCGTAAGTATGCAGTCAATGCACTCTTCCTCTGTGATGATACAAAGGATGCTGATGCTTCTCATGACTTCAAAGATAAGAAGCCTGTGACTAAACAATCACCACTTGAAACAGAAGACGAAGAATGGATTTAGCACGAGCTTGTGAGAAACTAATCAAGCCAAAGGAGGCTTGTGAAATACTAGGGGTCAATATGACTTCTTTAAGGAGCTATGTGAAAGCAAAAAAGTTCCCAACCTATCAACTATCACAAAGATGCTTTCGTTTCAGAAAGTCAGAGATAGAAGATTTTATTCAATCAAACATTAAATAAATTGTTATATATAACAGAAAACCACAAAATTATAATCATGGCAGAAAAATACGATAATACTAATGGAGGAGCATTGTTCCCCAACGACAAGAAAGAAAAAGAGTCTCACCCAGACTTTCGAGGAAACATCGATATCGAGGGTAAAGAGTTCTGGATCAAGGGATGGAAGAAAACATCTAAGTCTGGAATGAAGTTTCTTTCTTTGGCAGTTACTGCAAAGGATGCACCAAAGGCTGACGATAAAACTGAAGAAGACCCATTCTAAGAATGAAGGTAACACCAAAACCATCTGTGCAGGCAGACGATCCTAAATACTACGATAAGGATTGGTATGATGAGTTCAGAGAGGAGGTAGTCGAAAGGCTTTTAGCAGTTACTGCTAAGAAGAATAATGACTACACCACCGGAACTACTAACACTAATCCATTCGCTAATTTTGACAGATCGGAAGACTTCGGTGTGCAACCTCTTGTAGGTCTGTGCATTAGGATGCAAGACAAGTTCCAACGAGCGATGACATTTGCGAAGGATGGTAAACTTGAGGTTACAGAAGGTAATGACCAGGTTGAAGATATATTCTTTGACATCATGGGTTATTGTCTACTTGCTCAAGGCATGCTCGAAAGAGATAAAGAACTCAAGCGAACTGCTTTTTAACTATTATCTCACCCCTAACACAGCTAGGTTCGTAAGATGCGAGCCTAGCTTTTTTATCTAACTATGAAATCAACCACTAAAATTATGTACGAAATTAAAGAAGCTATCGAGGTAGCAAATGACACACAAAAAAAACTAAGCCAACGAGGCTTACCGGAATCAGATAAGATTCTTATTAAATTCTTAGGACAAGTTCTAACTTCACTACAAACTAAAGTTGCTGAATTAGATAATGCAAGTACCACACAATAGAGATGCAGAGGAGTCCTTGCTCTCTTGTTGCATCAAGGGTGGAGAAGACTTAGTATTTGAGAGAGTTCAAAGCTCTCTCATTGCTGAGGACTTTCACTACGAAGAGCATCAGCAGATATGGGAATGCCTCAATGAACTGTCGGCATCTGGTACACCTATAGATATAGTTACAGTTACTGAGTCAGCCAAGGCAAAGAACGATGAATTGATTCACACCATCATCAATCTTGATTCCCTCGAAAGAGGTACATTGGTACTGCCAGAATATGTAAAAATAATCTTAGATAAATCTAAGCTACGAACTCTAAAGAGACAGTATACTTTGGCCCTTGAGAAGATTGAATCAAATGAGACAGCAGATGACATCATTGAATCAGTCAACGAAGAGATAGATAAGATACAACCTCAAGAGAAGGACACTACTCACATCAAACATTCTCTAGATATAATCAGAGATGAATATGATAAGATGGCTAGTGGTGACTACAAGTATGAGTATGTTAAGACTCACTTGAATCACTTAGACGATAAGATTAAGCTAGAATTAGGTTGTGTATTTACTATTGCCGCCCCAACAAGTGTGGGTAAATCTGCACTTTCATTAAATATCGCACTCCGATCAGCCTCAAGAGATAAATTTCCTACCCTCATATTTAGCCTTGAGATGCCTCAGAAGCAGATTACTAAGAGAATGATAGGCACACTATCCAATCTTGATTTGAAACGAACTGAGGAGCTTGTGGAGACCCCTGAGAACCGAGCTAAGATAGACGATGCTATGGAGAAACTCGATAACATTCCTCTGTACACAATTCATGCAGTTAAAAGTATTAATACTTTGGCTTCTGATGTTCGCAGATACAAAAAAGAAAAGGGTATAAAGTTAGTGGTCATAGACTACCTGCAATTGATTCCCTTTAATTCCAATAAGATGGGCAAGGCTGATGGGATCGCACAGATATCTCAGAAGGTTAAGCAGATAGCATTGGAGAATGATATAGCAATCATACTCTTATCTCAGCTTAATCGTGAGGGAGCTAGATCGGATCGCCCTGACTTGTATCATTTAAAGGATAGTGGTTCTATTGAGAACGATGCTGACATCGTACTTATCATGAACTGTAAAGACAATGACCCAGAGTCTGCCAAAACATCAGATTCATATGGGCCTTATATGCACATTAACTACTTGATAGCTAAGAATCGTGAAGGCGAGCGAGGCTTGAGAGATAACTTCAAATTCTACTTCAAGGAGGGTAGATTCTTCTAATATGAAAGATATTACAAACACAGGCTCATACGAGCAAAGACAAAAGATAAGCAAGGATGAAATGTCCGAAACCTTATTCGAGAACTATTGTGAAACTCAAGGTATAAAAATACACCATACTGGTTTTGATTCAGTCATGAATCCGGTTAAGGAGTTTTGGAAGGTTCACCCAACCATTCGAGCATTACCGGATTATCTTGTGGAAACAGATAATGGTTTATCTTGGTGTCAAGTCAAAGGCAGCAACAAACTGAAGCTACATGACTTTGTTGAATACAGTACATTCGCCAATCTGTTCTCACATCAATGTGACTTCTATGTTGTCTTTGTGTTCAAGGATGGTAAGCCTATATTCAGAACCATGAAAGATATCGCCAACTCTATTGTCGGACAAGAGATCGGACAATGGCATGATGGTGTTAAATATATTACAGTACCTTTATGACAGACCCAGAAACACTCAGAAGTAATACAGTCGAAAGACTGAACACACGAATCGATATGATTCGAGAAGAGTCACGAACTCTCTCCCACCGGATCGCTATACTTGAAGAGCGAAGAAAAGAGCTACAAGAAAATAAAAGACACTTTAAGAATTTACTCCTTGAAATAGAGGGTAAAGTTGATACATAGTGTATAATCATACTGAGGGGAGTGCAAGCAGTAATGCCCACAAGGATTTATCATATGATCCTAGTTAATCCCTCTGTGTGTGGTAAGCCTCATCTAGTTTTCTAGGTGAGGTTTTTTCTTACCTCAAATCATTGATGATTGGATTAGGAGCTAATTGCTCAAATGGATCAGGTAATCCGAATAAGAACTCACCCTCTTGCTTTGCTCGTCTCTCTACATACTTTCTTTGCTTGGCCCTAACTTCAGGGATTCTGTAGTAAAGTACATCCTTCAATGGTAAATTCTTGGCGATACCTGATTCAATAATACCTTCACCTTGTGCTACTGCACTCATCTCATTGAGAACTCCGATACCTCTTGCTAGTGGTACTGGTAGTGTGAAGTCTAGCATTGCTTGCCCAAGACCTTCTTTTCTTAATTGGAAGAATAAGAATTTATTAATACCAAATACACGAACTGCACCATTGAATGCATAGTCAGGTAAGTATCCTGGTCTACCTGTTAACCAATCCTTTAGGGCATCAACAGGAATACCAATAGCAATAAAGAAGCCGATAAGTTTTGTGAGCCTTAGTGCCGCATCTGCTCTCTCTCTTTTTGTTCGACCATTACCAAACAGATCATTGAGTGCAATGTTTCTAGTTGAGTTAATCTGCACCAACATAAATGATTTCATAGTAATCAAACCTCTTAGATTTGGATTCTCGGAAATCTTTGGTGGTAACCTCAATATGTTCATCGGTTGATTCTCAAATAATTTTACAATAAGAACATTCTTAATTAAATCATTTTCAAACTGACTTCTTTGGTTAGGGTTTTTCTTAACTGCTTGTAAAAACTTTTGTATGTCTTGTTGTTGTACTTGAGAGTCAGTTGATGCTAAGAATATATTTAATTCTTTGAGCGCCTTCTTTGCTTCTACCAATCTCTTACCTCGGACATTTTTCTTAATTGTTCCATCAGGGTTTATATCATTAGATATCTTGGAGTACCTTTTATAATTAGCATCCATTGTGGTCTCCTTCATGAACTGATCCATCTTGGTAAATCCTGTGATCTTCAATCCAGTCTTGATGATATCAGAAAAGAAGTCTGAATCATTTTCGTAGGCATCCATGATGCGATTGATATCAAATAACTCTCTGACATCTGCTATGCCTTTACCTGTAGCAACATTAGCCGCTGACTTCAATGTTTCAAAGAAACCATTGTCGTACATAGTAAATGGTAAGTCATATAACTGAGATAGTGTTGATGTAAATTCAATCAGAAGTGTACCATAACTGAACTGTCTGAACCATGAGAATAATCCAAACTCTTTACCACCTCTTGCCATGAGCATTCTGGTAATCTCTGGTAATGTTTGGTATAGTTTCTCTTGATTAACTGTGTCAGCAAACTCAGGACTATTGACTAAGTTCTGTACAGTTTGGGCCATCTTGCTTCGTGGATCATACTGATATATTGTCTGACCATTTACCACTCTTGTGTCAGGTTGCATTCTACCAATGAACTTAGTTGTCTCAATCAAACTGACCATTGATGTAAAGTATCTACTCAATGCTTTTGTTGGTGAGTCATAGAACTCTAAATCTTCTTCAGGGATGATCTCTAGTTTTCTTGTCTTAGTAAACTTAGGCTTAGCTGCCTTTGGATCAAAGCCTCTACCAGAAAGCTCCTTCTCAATAAACAAAGCCTCTTCAACAGAACCCTTCTCCATAGCCGGTAATGGTTTTGCTACCTCTTCATCCTTCACAAAGCTATTACCAATTGAATCAACTTCTGCTTGGGCTTCTTTTCTAGTAGGATATAAGTTACCAGGATTCGGTATGTTCGTTTCAGCATCATAGGTAAATACTCTGAATGCTTTAACTGTATTCTCTTTTCTCTTTTGATTCTCAGCCTTGATAGAATCTTGGAAAGTCTTTTCATCAAGCCCATACTTCTCACGAAGTTCTTTGTATTTCTTTGGGGATAAATATCTAGGCCAATAGTTTTCTACAAATCCAATCTCACCAACATAGGTCATAACCTCATGTCTGATTTGCTTGAGTGCTTGGGTAATAGCTAAGTAGTCATTGAACATACCATACTTATCTAATAATGCATCTCGCTTGCTATATAAGTCTTGTGCTTGCTCATCTGTAAACTGACTGCCTTCATTGTCAAACTTACTAAATGATATCAACTGAGTAAGTAACTGCTTGTCACCCTTGTCTGTGATACCCTTGAATTTATTAGCAAAACTTTCAGCCAATCTATGTAATTGGTGGACTCTCTGATCCTTGCCTCTTACATAATCTGTAAATACTTTCTCTAAACTAGCATGAATGTTTCTAAGTGTTTGTCCTGCCGGAACAAGATATGCTTCTGCGAATGTCATCTTACCATCCTTCTTAGGAAGAATCAATGGCTTTAGGATGGGTTTCTTTTCTGTTTTGATTGGGTCTTCTGTGAAGTTCTCAACATTAATTACAGGCTCACCTGTTACTGGAGAGATTACCTTCTTAGCCGCTAAAACAGTTTTCTGATCAACAGGTCTGGCTTGTGGATCAATCTTAGCTAGTATGTTTGCTACATCTACAATTAATGCAACACCTTGTGGATCACTAGTATTTTTAAATGCTCTTGTAACGAAACCCTGTATGGATTGGATTAGTCTCTTGACTCTCATCCAAGCCTTACCTTGCTTCATGGTAGTCATTTGCTCTGATATACCACCATATGAAAAATTCTGTACCGCAGCCCTAAAGTATTCTCCACCTGCCTCATAGTCAGACATAGGTTCACCATAGTTATATACTTGCTCAATGAGATATCTCTGTGACTTGGTAAGTGATTTTCCTAAGGCTTTAGCATCAAGCCCTCTGTTATGGGCTATAGAATGAATAATCTCCTCCCTGATTACCATACTAATACCTTCTTCAGAGAATGTTTTAGTATTAAGGTTTGTGAGATTAACAACTATGGTGTGAAAAAATGGGTCATAGTAAGCAGCTTCATCTCGGTCTTGAGGGCCATACCCATCAATGTCCATGTACACTTTGAGTTTCTTCTCAAATTGAACTACATCTCCATTCTCTTTCTTTTCAGGTCTATTTAACTCAGGAGAGTTTAATATATCACCAAACTTATCGGTAATATATTTCTTAGTAGCTTGTGCTTCAATCTCTAGCTCAACTTGAGCAGGTGACTTAGGTTGTCGAGCGCCTAATATTTTTCTACCTTGTTTGTCTACACCAAATGTTCTTACTTCTCCTTCAGCAGGTTTGAGTGCTTGTGCTACATTTGTTTTTTCTCCATACTTTCGAGTAGGTTGTGCTGACCTGTAAAGGTCTTTGATTTGATCATATAACTGAAAAGGCTTATCAAAATAACCTAGTCCCTTACCTTTAATTAAGTATTCATATGCTGAGTGTTCAGGGACTTTGGCTTCCTTGGCACTTATAGAACCATCCTTTGGTTGGCCTTTTTTAAATTCTACTGCACTTACTACTGTGCCTGCTTCCAGCCCATTGAATCTTGGGTCAGCAAACAAGTCTATCATATCTACTATATTAGGAAATCCTTCATTTACATATTCAATCTTACCGATCTTCTGACCAGTCATTTCTCCTTTTACATTCTCGGAAGTTTTAAAGAAACTCTGACCTCGGACATCAAACCGACTATCTCCTAATCGTTTTTGAAAATTATCTAGTGATGTGAACTCACCACCTAATGCTATAGAAGGCCCTTCATTAGCACTTGAGTTAATCAAACTATTCCTTAACTCATTAGCCACTTCTAGGAATCTTTTCTCTGTAAGTCTTCCTTTCTTTATAGCATTTCTTACCTCAGCTACATAAGCTTTTAAGAATGTTTTATTTCCTCTTAAATTGTCTTTGGGGAATAGTGTAACAAATCCAACACCTTTACTAGATAGGTTTACTTTATTATTTAAAGATGTCCATATACCTTTAGCATCAACTGCCCAACCAATGTCATTATCCTTATTTACTTTTGTGTTAGGATAATCAGGGCCACCTTGTAATGATATATTTAAATTACCATCAAGACCCTTGTATGTACCAACTCTAGTTTGGTCAGCGAATAAAAAGAATATCCTCTGCCCCTTAAAGTCTTTCAGTTTAATTGTTGGTACACCCTTAGGTTTTCTGGCACTTAATCTTAAATCAGTTGGTTCTGTTATTTGATCTGCATCAACTAATGAGTCCAATGTTACACCTTGTTGTGCCTCTTCTTGGTTCTCTATTTGTTCTAGAGAAATCTCTTCATCATCAGTAGCCATGACTGCCTCTTGTAGGGCTTCGTATGTACTCTCAGCTACCTTCTCAATTAATACAGAAGAACCACTAACAGATACATCTAATGGTGTTACCTTGAATCCTTCTCCAAGTACACCCTGTATGTAATCAACTAATTCTTTTTGTTTAAAATTCTTTTGGTAAGTTTTATCGCCACTTATATATCCGACTTCCCCAAAGGATTCTGTCTTCAATTCAGGTTTATTTTTGTAGTAAGAATCAACATCACTACGAGCAGTAATAACTGCTTTACCATTTTTCTTTAGTACACGACCAATGTCTTTGACTACTTCATTTCTGACTTGTTGTCCTGGTATAACATTGAGAACACTAAGACTTGTTACGAAGTCATATGAGTTACTTGGAATCTGACTAGGGTCAGTATAAGTTGGTTGGAATCCTCCTTGTGGATTTGGCTCAAATGACTCAGCACCCATCAAGGCAGCACCCTCTCCTAAGCCTGCTCCAAAATCTAATACTCTGCCTTCTTCCGGCATATACTTTGACTCATTAATTAAACCATAGGTTTTAATTGTATTAGACCTTTGTGTCTTCTCATGAGCTATGTCTGACTGTTTTACTTGAGCTTGTTGTGCTTGCTCTTTAAACCTTCTGGCACTAAGTCTTAGATTGGTCTGTTCACCCTGCAAAGAGTTTAGTGCTTGACTACCCCTTTGTATTATTTCCTGTAACTCAAATTCGGTTACTTCAGATATATTGCCTGCTTGAGATGGGTCACGACTAATTCTTCTACCTATCTCTGCTTTAAATTCATTAGATAGTTCCGGTAATAAATTTTCTTTGTTAGCCCTATCTAACAAAATCGCTAATTTTACATTTCCTGATGGTGTATCAGGTAACTTTTGCATCTTGTCTCTAAGGAAATCTAAGTCTTTAAAAGTGCCATCCCTGTAACCTTCAATTGCATAGTTTACTTGTCTCCTGAAATCTTCTATTTCAAAAGAAAAAAGTTTATCTTGGGCTTCGCCCATCTTCTCTAAAAACTCAACAGTTTCTTCTTCTTCTGTCTGATTATCAAACTCTGTTTCTATTCTAAATACTTCAGAGTCTACTTTATTGCCATAGGCTTCAAGTTCTTTGTCAGATAGATTTCGTAAACTAGAATCAATGATAGGAGTTCTTTCATTATTTAATGGAACTCCTTTTCTAGCACTAAGTTTTAAATTTTCAGGGTCAATAGGACTACCATCATCTACAGGTTTGCCTTTAGGTTCTTGTATACCTACAGGTTCTTTGACCATAGGGCTACCATCATCTATAACTCTACCTTCAATATCTTCTATACCTGTGGACTCTTTTACTTCTACAGTTTCTTCTGCAACCTCTTCTACAGGGGCAGTCTCTTGTGTTTGTACTTCACCGGTATATATTCTACCTGAGTCAGGAACATACATACCCTTGTATGTATTATTGAAATAATCTAAAGCTTCTTCTTCGGTGTTAGCC
>VMHT01089891.1_pt1 | contig 11988 bp, 5 predicted proteins | sample 4693611 | NCBI WGS metagenome assembly VMHT01 (sample SAMN12280063, study PRJNA550983) | marine metagenome | isolation source: seawater sampled from same location over 5 years 0.02-0.2 micron viral filtrate | place: USA: collected off the coast of southern California halfway between the port... ...
ACGTAAGCGCGGCGGCGGCTTGAATCACGCTTCCAAAACTTTGACCCGTCATAGTGCGAACTTTTGTCGTGTCGGCTTGGAGAAGTGTCGTCAACGCGCCAACGGTGTTCTCCTTCTCGTCAAAGAAGGCAACATCTTGGCGCATGATTGATCTGAATAAGTGAATGCGTAAACGCGTCGTGAGACGCTCGCCGATGTTACCAAAAATACCCCCTTGCGTTCCCATTACCAAAAACGCTCCGACGGCGACGGCACCCATCGCACCCGAAAGAACAGCGGATCTTTCTCGCATGTAAGTAATGTCATCCATGTAAAAGACAGTCAACAGCTCGGCGAAGACGAAGGCGACGGATGGCATGACGCAGCCATTCGCGATGGCGAAGAACATGCCAGTGATGAGCAAAGGAACGTCCTCCTTGCTGTACTTCCACACGCGCGCCGCGCTCACTTTGTACACCTCGGTCGGCTTATTTTCCGTAACTTGAACGTCTTTCTTTGTGAATTCTTCGCCGAATTCGCTCGTTTCGCGACGCACTGACTGAAAGGAGGAGAGTGACGCAGATCGCTTGACGCGCTTAGAGCCATCATCCTTGGTCAACCCAACCAGGTTTCTGTACATGCCCTTTGAGCCGAGCGCCATGAGCTCGTCGTGCGTGCCCTGTTCGAGAACAATTGAGCCATGTGCACCACCACCACCACCCGCCAACCCAGCGGCGGCATCCTTGCTGCCAAGCACGACGATCTTGTTGGCGTCACGAACTGTTGTCAATCTGTGTGCGATGACGATGGTAGTGCGTTGCCCACCAGCGACAGAGTGCACTAATCCATCGAGAGCGTCTTGCACAAGCATCTCATTTTCGGTGTCGAGCGCTGAAGTCGCCTCGTCGAGAATCAATATTGCCGGGTTGCGCAGCGCGGCGCGGGCGATGGCGATGCGTTGCTTTTGTCCTCCAGATAGTTTGGAGTTCTTCCCACCGACCATGGTATTGTATCCATTCGGAAACGACATGATGAATTCATGCGCGCACGCTGCTTCGGCGGCAGCGACGATTTCGTCCATAGAAGCTTTCGAACCACCTATCGCTTGAGGGCGTCCGGCGGCGATGTTGTCGGCGATAGATGCCTCAAAGAGAAGTGGTTCCTGAGAGACGATGCCAATATTCGCGCGTAATTTATCGATGCGAATATTTCGCAAGTCGACACCATCAAGAAAGATGGTACCGCTCATCGGGTCGTAAAAGCGTTCGACGAGCTTCGTAATCGTGCTCTTACCGCATCCTGAAGCGCCGACGAGCGCAACCACTGCACCTCCCTCGATGGTGAGATTGAGACCGCTGAACACTGGTCGCTGTGGCGAGTACTCAAAGTCAACGTCTTTGAAGACTATTTCACCACGCATGGGCGTGATTGGATCGACGCCTGTAGGTTTACGCGTGTCTATTCCGTTTTCAGGTTTGCGATCGATGACGCCGTAGATTTTAAACGCGGCCATCCTTGCTTTCGCTAGAGCCTCGATCGCAGGACCAGCCTGTCCCAGGGCGAAGCCACCGAACAAGATTGAAAAGAAGACCATCACAATGGTACCGCCCGTCAGGCATGGCGATGCGGCCGAGTCAAGAACGCCTCCGAACGTCGTCGACAGTCGATAACCGCAACCGCAGTTTGGTGATGTTGTCAGGAGCGCCATACTGTAATCCAATCCGCACGCACATTGTAATAGTGCTTCGCCGGTGTAGTTTTTCGTTGGTTCATTCGTGTAAACACACATTTGACGCGCGAACGTCGCGTGCGCGCCCCACGTCGCGTCGGTGACATCGGTCAAACCGGCAGGCGGTGGGTAGCTCGCGATGGCGTCCACCTTACTATCGGCGATGAGCTTGGCACCGTACCACAAACCTAAGGCATACATGATGAACATCGAAGCAAAGAGCCCCCCACCCGCGAAAGACGCTTTCCAAATTTGCTTTGCGCCGTGTCGCTGCGCCTTGCCTAAATTTGCCTTGAAGCGATTCGTCGCGACGTTTTGATAATTCAACGCGTTCGTCACGCGAATGGCTCCGATGGTCTCCGTCGCCACGGCTGCAGCACTTTCGTACTCCACGTTCCCTTTCTGCATATCCTGGATCGATTTAATCAGAAAAAACGTCGCGAAACCGAGAAGAGGAACGGTGGCGAGAATCACGCCGGATAATTCGGCATTGAAGTAAAATCCGACGCCAAAGCCACCAGCCATACTGAAGCCACTCTGAATGAGCTCCGCAAATTTCTTCGACATTCCCGTTTGAAAGTCGTTCACGGTTGCCCCCGTGAGAGTCGCGATTTCCCCGGCCTTTTTGCTTTCAAAAAAGTTGATATCCTGCGCCAACATCGCTCGCACGAACGCGCTTCGCATATTTCTCGCCGCGCGCGCCGCCCCCCACGACGTGAACCAGTACCCGAGCGTCAAGCTCACTCCAAGAGACACCGCCACGATTTCCATCGCGATCACCGCGTTGTTAATCTTCGATCCCACGTCCCCCACCGCCGTCGAATCGAGCATGTTCCCGAACGCCACGTTGACGGCCGGGAAAAGCGCTCCGCCCAGCGCCGAGAACAACGCCCCGGCCGCGAGCAGCGCCATGTCCACCGGCTCGTAAAATCGAAACATCGTCGACAGCGGCACCATCTCCGTCTTCACGTCGCGCGCTTCCGCGTCATCCGGCGTCGCGTCGTCCGACTTCGTGTCGTGTTTTCCCATCACGTCCCCGTCGACGTCACGCGTCGTTCGCGTCGTTTCTCTTCGCGTCGCCTCCGTCGCGCGCGTCGACGTCGACGGCGATTCGAGCGCGCGCGCGATTCCTCTCGAGCGGTCGCGCGAGGTCGCGGCCGTCGTCGCGGCGCCGCGTCGCGTCGTGCGGCGCGCGTCTCCAGGCCGTGCCAGGTGTCGACTTTCGGCCGCGCGGTTTCTCTCGGGTGACTTTTGGAGTCGCGCGATTGGCGCGAGATAACGACGCGCGCGCGCGCGCGACGGCGGCGTCGCGAGGGCGCGGACGCGCGCGAACGACGACGGTCATGCCGGCGGTGGTGACGATGACGCGCGTCGCCGGCGCGGACGCGGCGACGGAGATGGAGAAGACGAACCGACAACAGAATGCGCTCGTGGCGAGGATGGAGTATCACGCGCGACGCGCGACGGAGACGGCGCGGGCGCTCGCGGAGGCGAGAGACGCGCTAGAGTGCGCGGGGAAGGAGGCGAAATGCGAGCGCGAGCGGGCGAACGCGGCGACGGCGGCGTGCCAATCGTTGCGAAGGGAGCTTGGACGAGCGCAGAGGCTTAATTTAGACTCAGAGCGTAAGGCGCGGTACGAGCTCGAACGCGGGGCGAAAGCGCGAAAGGCGCTGATGGAGATGGTGCAAGACGCGAAAAAGGATGTGAAGGACGCGCGAGGCGAGTTGAAGGCTTCGAACGAGCGCGCGAGGCTCATCGAAGAATGGGCCAAGCGAAGAGACGCGGCGGCGACGCATGCGGCGGCTCGATTACGCCGAATGATGGAAGACGCGCAGGCGCTCGCGCGACGACTGAAGGTAGTCACCGACGAAAACGTACGTCTACGACGTCGTTACCTTCGTGATCGCGCCGAACTCGACGACGCGAATGAGTATTCAGAACGCCTTGAAACGGACTGGACGACGCGCGACGGAGCTAAAATCGTCGTGCGTAACCCCATCTTCGCCGGCGCGTGCGACGATGCCGACGTCGACGTGCGCGACGACGATTTGTAATCGCAATCACACACGAACATCATCAGTAGGTAATACAACACTTACGCGAGCGCTTTAAGCGTGGCCACGACGCCCGCTATGGACGCCGCCCCCAAGAGCACAGGCACCGCGTAATTCAAAACGCTAACACTCTCCCCTTTCTCGCCGACGAACCCATCGTTATTGATAAAATTCAACGGTTTGCCATCTTTGTCTTCAAAATTATTCGCCTCTGCGTCGTCGCGCGCGCAAACGCATCGTCAGTCGTCCGGGATAACGCCGCGCTCCCAAAAACATATCCAGCCGTCGCGCCGCGCGCGGCGAAGGCGATCGACGCGACGCACCGAGCTCCATCACGACCGTTCTCGTGGGATCGTCCAAGTTAACTTCCGTGATGTCCCCGCTGATCGTGCCGAGGCCCATGCTTATGAGCTGCTTCAAGCCTTTGAAGTCGATCTTCGCCTCGTCCTCTTCGGTGGCATCTTGCTTCTTTTTCGCCGCGTGCACGACGACGCGGGCGCCGCGCGCGGCGCCGCGCCGCGCGTGGGCGCGCGCGATCGTCTTTGAGGGCGCGCTCGACGCGAGGGTGAACGACGACATCGCGTTCAGACGCGCGAGGTTGTGAAGGTTGTGAAGGTTGTGAGGTGGCTCGAGAATGGTGATATGGTACAACAGCGCGTCGTCTCGCGAGAAGAAATAAATACATACTGCGCGAGCGACGGTCGTTCAATCGACGAATTGCGCGAGGGCGATGGCGACGCCGACGGCGAGAATGGTGCCGTGCGCGATGTGGTTCCACAGAGGGTGACGATTTCCTCGGCGTCCGAATACGTGTACGAGCACGGGGGCCGCGTAGGCGAAAATCAAGCCGAACACGGCGCCGCACTTGGAAAGAATCATACCGATGTCGATGTCGGGATGCGCCGCGCAGAAGGAGCCGAGAGCGATCGCGGCAAAGTTGACCGCGAACGACGCCGCGCCGTGGTACTTGGCTGGAAATTGCGGAAGCAGGCCAAAGACTTGCGTTCGCAGAATGTACAAGAGCAGCGGGACCATGGTCAAGAACTGTACCGTCACCGCCACGTGCGCGGATAGAGTATAGTAATCGCTCGGTGGAAACACGCGCAAGAAGTTTGCCGCCCGAGACGAACCGTTCGGCCCCCGTCGCACGGCGACGTACGCAGCGCTGAAATTCCCAGCCAACGCCGGCGCCAGGTACGACATCAGCGCCAACACGTACGCGACGAGAAGATTCCGCCCGTTATTTTTCGACTTACTGTTCGCCCGGCACACCGGAATCACGGCGTGATGGGAAAATAAACAGCTCGACAACACCCCCGCCGTCTTTTTAAACGTCGAAAAGTTTGCGTACGGCGCGATCGGCGCCACGGGCGCCGACGCCACGACTGATTTGAATACGATGAACAAAATCAAGTACGTCATGAAGAAGGGCCCGAGCACGCTCACGGCGACGAAACCGTCGAGATTCTTCAGACTTCCGAGACACATCAGCGCAACGGCGGTGACACCCACCGCCGTGAACGGATTCCAACACTTCGCGGCGTCTTTCGCGGCGTTCGTGCACGTCGCCCAGCCCGTGGAATTCGAAGACGCGAGCGTCGCCGCCAGCGCCGTCGTCCCGCCGCCACCGGTCGCCGGCATTTTCGCCAAATCTGCGAACCCCTTGACGATGCCGTACACGCTCGTCGACAGCATCATGTCGAACACCACCACGCACTGCGCCATCATCAGCGCCATCGCCGCGTTGCACCCCGCTCTCGCTCGCGGTCCCAGCGCCGCGCCGCACATCCCCGCCAAGTCGTCGTGCCCTCCCCGCGCGCCGTACCGCAGCACCAGCGTCGCCGTGTACGCCATCGCGCACGTCATAACGACCGCGCTCGCCGCGCCCAGCGCTAATCCGCTCTCCGTGAACGCCCACGGCACCGCGAGCACCGCGCTGCCGACCATCGTGTTCCACAGCGCGAAAATCGTCGCCAAGTCTCCGGCCGACGCGCGCGCGTCCTCGCTCGCGTCGTCGTCGTCGTCGTCGCCGTCGCTCGCGACGTCGCGAAGCGGCCGCTCGACGTCGTCCTCGAGAGGCACCGCGCGCTCGACGTCGTCGGGCGCCATCGCGTCGCGCTGTCTCGACGTTTTTTAACGGTTCGTCCCGAACGACATGTCGCGGCGCTTCACCGGCGCCTACGCCGCGATCGCGCGCGCGCTCGTCGCCGGCGACGCCAAGGCGCGACTCGCGCGACACGGTTACGTCGTTTTGGACGACGCCTTCGACGTCGCGCGCGCGCGCGCGCTGAAAGATGAATTCAACGCGCTGCGGCGACGCGGTGCGTTCGTCGCGAACGCGTCGCTGTTCGCGCGCGAGGGCGTCGTCGCGCTCGCGAAACCGCACGTGTACGAGTGCGAGGTGCATCGGTTGTCGAAGGAAGACGCGGCGAGCGCGCCGTTGGTGAACGAGCTGGCGAACCAGACGTCGGTGATGGAGGCGCTGAACGAGGCGTTCGGCGCGCTCGGCGGCGGCGCGCTCGATAGAACGTCGACGAAACTGCAAGTGAACGAAGGCGCGGGCGGATGTTTTCCGCTGCACTTCGACAGCGACGCGAGTTTAGATTCGAGGCGGGTGACGATGTGCGCGTACTTGGACGAAGACTGGTGCGAGGCGAGGGACGGCGGCGCGCTGGCGTTGTACCCTTTTCCGCGAGGACGGGTGACGATCGCGCCGAAGGCGGGACGAGTGGTGATTTTTTCGTCCGAGTTTGGATTGCATCGCGTGATGCCGGCGATGCGCGAACGTTTCATGTTTACGGTGTGGTATTTCGCGAAGGAAATGCGTGCGCCGATGAAGGCGAAACCGCCGGGGGTCACCGCGGAGGCACAGATGACGGCGTTGCTCGATCCCGCGTTGCGCAAACACCTCGGAAAAATCGTGCTCGCCGACGAGTGGGCGAAGAGCATTCGCGAGGCGCACGGTGAGTCCGAGGGCGTGGAGGCGGCGCTGAAAACGCACTGGGACGAGGTGGCGTTGATATCGCGAGTGTTATCGAATAATTATCCTTTAGGCTTAGAGTTGATAGCGAAAGAAATGGAGCGAGGCGACGGCGCCTTCGACGCGGGCGTCGACTGGTTTCCAGAGTAGGTGAAATGTGACAAAACATTTTTACATTCACAACGGCAAAAACAAAAACCAAATTGAAACGAATAGAATATGTGATGTGTCTATAGTAGATACAGTATTTACATGGCCCCATATGATTTGGCCATCGGACTTGCCTTCTCGGGGCCTGACGGCGACGACTTTCCGCGCGGGCGTTCGCACGAATTCAAAACCATTTGTACGGGCCATCCTTGCCAGATCCCCCCGCGTTCAACATCGTCACCCACCATTGCGAGCGTGTGTTCGAGGAGAATGGAATCTGCTCCGACTTTCGTGCCACCCATGACACGACTCTCCATGCAGAGGGTCGAGCGTTCGCGAATGAGAATGTTGTTCAGCGCAAAAGCGCCCAACGTATTCGTGTGCGCGATGACGTGGGCGAAATTGATGCACGCGCCGTCGCCAATAGTGACCAAGTCTGGTTCGGGCATGGGCGGATCCGCTCCCGTGGGGTACAAACAAACGTTCTGCCCAATGTTGGCTCCTTTCGCGCGGAAGTATCGGCACAAATGTTCGCTTCCGGAGAGAAGCATTAAATCTGTCGTGTCGCTCATGATATCGCACAGTTTCCAGCGGAAACAATACGAACTAGTGTCCCACGGATAGTTTCCGGGCGTGCGTCGACCGACGATGATCCACTTCAGAAAGATGGAATTCACGAGATTGAACGTCGTTTGAACACCGCGCAAAATCAAGAATACGACGAACAAGATGCTCAAGTACCGTGTCGCGTCGAGAGTTTGCCAATCTTCGTCAAGGTATACTCTGGAGATGTACGCGGTGGCGTACCACGCGACGTAAATCGGCAACATGTTCGCGGCGGCTTTGAAAATTTGCACGCTGATACAAATCACGGGCATGAAGTACCACGGGACGACGGGGTACGTCGCTTGTCCCAAGTACGTTGCACGTCCGAATGGCTTCGCGGTCTGGCGCTCATCCATCATACTCGACGCACCGCCAGGGTCGAGTTGTACGGCTACGCCATTGCGACTGCCGACCCAAATCGACCCGCTCGCAATCGTCATCTTGCGAGCGGCGACGCTCCCAGAGCCGAGGCACGCGTTCGGCATCACAGTAACGCCTCCAAAGATGACGCAACGGTCGCTGATGTTCGCGCCACGCCGAATGCGTATGGGAAGAGCTCCGATGGTATCTGCTGGATACACCGCAGAACGTGATCCCCACACGACATCGTCTTCTATGTGCAAAAGATCGTACATTCCGTCCCCGACGATGACGCCAGAGCCTGGCCAGAATATGCGCTCACCAACCGTCGCGCCAAGCGCACGGTAAATATACGTTGTGTACTGGTAATGCTTACCTAGTAGATCCGTCGCACCGTAAAACTTGCCATTAGGGCAAAGTTTACGCATGATGTAGCGACGTGTCAATTCCCACTCGCGCGCCGCCGGCGCTTGCGGTAAGCCGCCAGATTTAAACTTACCAATGATGACGCGCTTGACTAGAATCGTCGCGAAAAGCTGTACAAACGGGCCGGCAGTCGCGTGCATCAGACGCGCAAGCGCTATGCAACCCAGCCGAAACGGGTCCATAAACCATTCGATGCAATCCGTCCAGCTCAAACGCCCGAGCAGCGTGACGAACACTTCGAGCGCGTCGTAGTCGTTGTCAAGTGTGTCGAGCTCTTGTCTCCAGTTTGCCATACCCGCGTGCGTGAGTAAGTTATCTCCGATGGAGTGTTGCTGGACGACGCGCAGCACTAAAACCCACGGCAGCCAACGAACGAAGAAGCACGTGAAAACGATGGGAAACGCGACGAACAAACGCGACGCCAACCGCGGCGTTTCCGAGTGCATTTGTGCCGTTTTCGTGCTCACGGGCCGGACTTGTTGCGGATCCATCTCTCTCCAGGATGTGAAAGCGGCAAGTGTCGAACCAGCTGGAACGTATGCGCCCGGCCCGCACACCGCGTGGACGCACAGCGTGCAACCTTCACCGATGAAAATTGGCGACAGACGCATACCGCCGCGACGCGCTTCAAAGGCGCGAATGTTGCACCCTTCATCTACAGTGGTGTTCTTTTCAATCGTGATAAGATCAAAGTCGCCGATGATGGCTTTCGGGCTAACATATGAACTTTTTCCAATCGAAGCCCCCATCATGCGCATGTACCAAGTGAACAACCATGGAGAAAGATCAAAAATGCCGAGACCCGCAATCTTGGTCACTTGCTCGACTAAGAACCATCGCAAGTAGTACTGCCCCCAAAGTGGATACGATCCCGCTTGTAATCGCCCCAACACTACCCACTTGAACACGATCGCGCTAAGTGGGAACAGTATCGACACGATCAAAGCTACAAAGAATATCGCCACGAAGAACGACAGAAGCTGCACGGTACTGTAAAAGTGCGAATGCGCCTCATTCATGCCAAACTTTTGAGCCTTAGCCATGAAGTGCTCGCGCCTCATCCAATGCAAGCTCGGACCGAGGTAGTGGAACACGTGCGACCAGCACATCAAGAACAAAACCCAACGTGCCATGTTGTAGAATGGCTTGATCAGGTACAAGGGCATTAGCTGCACGATGCTCGGGATGATGCCCGAGCTTGACTTCGGCGTGACCCAGTCAACCGGGCCGACGGGTCGTGGAGCGTGCGTCGGCTTACTATCCGAGCTCTCCGCCTCCTTCGTACGCTTGTCGATCATCTGCGCAATTCTTTGAATCGTGCGAAGCTCGAACATATCCGCTCCGGTGATGTTGACTTCAAACTTCTTGCGAATCAAACCCGCGAGTTGACCCGCCGCAATGGACGAGCCGCCGCTCAGGAAGAAATCATCCTTGATGGATATCATGCTCGAATCCGTACCGAGCACTTCGCCCCACAAATGCGCGAGAAGCTCTTGATTGGGGTTCGCTGGAGCGTCTGTCAAATCTTGGCGCATCATTTCGTAAACTTTGGAAACTTCGATGGCGCCTTGCGCATCTCGTGGGACTGACGCCACGGGCAAGATTTCCTTTGGTTCAAGATAACCAGGAAGGTAACGCGTGGATGCCGAGCTCACCGATGACGCATCGAGCGTTTTCGGGGTAACGACAGCGATGATTGAGCCGGTGCTATCCATCCAAGCTCCGGCGTCGTTGACGCCAGGCACTCGAAGAAGCGCTTGCACGACTTCTGACGAGGCGTTGTCTACATTCAATGCCTGTGCCCCAGAGAGGGCGTTGTCCGCAAAGTCTGCTTCAAACGTTGTTTCTAACTCCCGCATACCATCTTCGAGCGAAGGTAGTCGCAGCTGCCTAGTGATCACGCTGCGACTCACTTTTCCCGTGATGGACTTCGGAATGCCACTCGCTAAAATAAGGCACTGCGGCCACTTGGACGGTGGCAAACGTTTGGCGACGTGCTGTACGATTTGCCGCATACCGGGAACTTGTCCACCTTTCACTGGAACAACCAAGACCCCAACAACTTCTTGAAGCGTACCGTGTGGGACAGAGATGGCGACGCACTCAGACACTGCCGGTAGCGACGCGAGCGCTTCCTCAATCTCAACCGGCGAGATGATTTCCCCTCCTCTATTAATGACTTCTTTCGTCCGACCAGTGACGTACAAATAACCATCATCATCCATCCTACCCATGTCGCCAGTGTTAAACCAGCCTCCCGGCTCAAATCCGCTCGAACCGGGCGCTTCGCCCTCGTACCCGGTCAACACGAGAGGGCCACGCACCATGATGTTCCCAACCGCACCAGAAGGGCAAAGATTACCGCTATCGTCTATGATGCCGATTTCCGGCCCGATTGATCGACCAGAAGTCCCCGGGCGCTCTAACGCGTATCCCATGGGCGGGCACGAGATAGGCATGCACTCCGTCATACCGTACGAAGGCAAAACCGAGGCGTTGTTGAACAAGCGTCGAAGTTCCGTCGCGGTCGCCGGTTGTAACGGGCCCGCAGCGTTGGCGACAAACCTCACACATGTCTTTACTGATCCCTTGTCGTTCTTCGCCATGGTTTCCGCGGACTTTACGATGAGCATGTGCATAGTCGGCGCGCCGTAGTACCACGTGCACTTTTTGCTCTCGAGGACTTCCCAAAAGTTGTCGACGTCGAAGAAAGGCATAGCAACCGTGGATCCACCGGACATGATTGGCGCCAGTACATTTCTTAAGATACCTCCGACGTGGAACAACGGCATGAAGTTGCAGCAAATATCGTCTTCATTCAAGCCGCAAGACGCCGCGATGGCGGCGGCGCCGATAAGGATTTGCGACATCGCAATGGGAACAACCTTCTTTTTCCCCGTGCTCCCAGACGTGTGTAGAATCAAAGCCAAGCGGTCGGCTTGCATGAGCTCGATGTCGTTCCCAGCCGAGTCCTCTTCTGTGGCTAAGCCGTACGGATCGCCGATGAGAGTGAAATCGCCCGCCACTGTCGGGCTCGGCGTGATGATCAAAGGCGTCAACTTGAGCTTCTTGCACAACCGACGCATCTTAACATCGCCCTTACCCCCGTCACGTTGATACAACAACACTTTCGCGTTCGTATTCAACAGCTCTTCTTCAATCTCCTCTTGCGTCGTCACCGGATTGATGGGCACCGCGCAGTGTCGCTGCAACACGCACATCAAAGAAGTCATGAGTTCGGGCCCGTTTGGCACCACCACCGCGATTCTCCCACCGTGCGCGCGCACGCCCCACTCGGGCATATCTTTTTCACACACTCGATCGATCAAAACTCGCAATTCACGATGCGTCATCCCTCTTCGCACGCCATCAACTCCCTCCACCGCCACGCGATCGTCCGCGTCGGCGAAGTAATCAGTCATGAGCGCCGTCCGCTCCCCCTCGTGCGTCTTTCTCGTGATGTTCGACAGCCTTTCGCGCAACCACACGTCCCGCAGCGTCCCTTGCGCGCATTTTTCGCGCGCTTCGCGCGCCAGCGCCTCCCACGACGTCCGTCTCGTCTCGTACACGCGTTTTTCCTCCTCCGCGAGCGCGCGCGATTGCATCGCGAACGCCCCCGGCGGCGCTCGCGGCGCCCCTCCCTCGCCCGTTCGCGCGCGTCCATCGCCGACGGATAGCGTCACCGACGTCGTCTCGCTTCCCGA
>VMHT01182935.1_pt1 | contig 11988 bp, 8 predicted proteins | sample 4693611 | NCBI WGS metagenome assembly VMHT01 (sample SAMN12280063, study PRJNA550983) | marine metagenome | isolation source: seawater sampled from same location over 5 years 0.02-0.2 micron viral filtrate | place: USA: collected off the coast of southern California halfway between the port... ...
AAATAATTGGCCTGGAATTTCACGCGACAGGCGAATTACACAATTTGATTGGATAGAGGGGTAGGGGAGTTTCAAACCAACGACGAGATTGGACCGTCACCCCCGTATTTTAGACATACTTTGTTAAATTGGTTAAATATACCATGAATACACAAAACCTAACCAAAACTATAGAGGTTCGCGGCCATACCTAGGCAAAGTCATACCATATCCCCGTTAATTTCTGTAAGTTTATGTACCATGAATACACAAAACCTAACCAAAACTATAGAGGTTCGCGGCCATACCTAGGCAAAGTCATATATGTACACAAAACCTAACCAAAACTATAGAGGTACCTAGCAGAGTCATATATGTACACAAAACTATAGAGGTACCTAGCAGAGTCATATATGTACACAAAACTATAGAGGTACCTAGCAGAGTCATATATTCACGAAACTTTGTTCAATTTATAGGTGGAGTTGGGAGAACTTTTGGAAATTTGTGTGGTTGGGGGGTGAAAATGATTTAGACATACCTTGTATGTATGAAGTATGTCTAAATTAGGAGAGTTTTTATATTATTCATTATCATTATTGACAATTATTTGAAACCTTTTTACCTTTCAAAGCACACCCGGAAACGTGGCTGTCTTCCTTACCACCTTTACCAGTAGCTAATAAACCAGTCACTGTATATCCTCCAGTACCTGGAACTTGTCGTAACCAACAATGTTTTGTACCAGTCGCCTGGAATCCAAATGCATTGTATCCCTTTTCACTAGCTCTTTGTCTACAATTTTCATATGTATTTATATCCCACTGCCAATCGTGTATATTATTAGGCAACATAAGGCCATACTCCAAACCTATATCTTCCATTTCCGATATATCGTAATACCCGGAATACGATAAATCACCGATATCGTCAAACCTGGAAAGTGTATATCTATAGTCAACTGGGGTTGGGAGTTCTTCACTACCGTGATTTCTCATATCTTCAGATCGAACAATACCATTTTCTTTTATTGTCAATCCAGGGGCATATCTAGGTCTACCATACTGTATCTTCATCATATGCACAGGTTTATCGGATGTTATTGTAAACAGTTTATCACCAACGTTATACGTATTACTTTTCCACGCACCCAGATAGTCATCCTGATTAACTTTATGATTAGGTTGTATATCGAATTCAATATCGTTATTTGTAACCGTTTTTATTAAAGTATCATTAAAATCGTATAATTTTACATTATCTATGTGTGCAGATAGACCGTGTTGAGGTACTGTTGCCATGTAATCAAGGTGTTTAACGATAAATTCGTATTTAAATGGTTTAGCGTCACGTACAGAAATAGCAGATTTAACTACCGCGTTCATACTCCCGAATATTTCGTTTTGATTTTTAAACTTTTTATCGTATCGTAATAAAGTGTTACCATTTGGATCTTTAGATAAAAATTGTTTACCAAGTGCTTGTACTATATAAAATTTATCAACACCATCAATACTTTGTTTAGAACCATTTTTAATTATATTAAACCCATTATTAGCGTCTCCCTGAACTTTCCTATTATATATAGGTGTATCGGTAAAATAAGGAAGTATATAGTAATTTGTATATGTAGATACTACATCACCCGAAGCTGTTTGAGATGATGAAAGTTGGACGGGTACGGTAATATTCTTAACCGAAGTTAAATCAAATGGTGTATCTAAATGTTCCTGTGTAATCGTGAAAGAAACTGTCGCTAGTCTATTATTTTCCGATATTTGATTATAATATATTTTTATAGTATTTGAACCAATAATATCTTCACTCGTTAAGTCTTCCCCTTTAAATAACAATTCATTCGACGCATTCGAATCAGTATTATCAGTTGTTGTCACATCGTCGCGAACTTTAGTACCGCTTTGATTTTGATGAACAAAAAACAATGAATCTACCGTTGCAAAAGTAGGTCCATTCGTCCATTTAAGTTTAATATCTATATTCTTGGCTGATGCATCCCCTAATGCATATTCTGTTTTAAATATACTATATTCTTCAACATTATCGGGTTTATTGGCTGGGTTTAAAACTAAATCTACACCTGCTTCGGTAATTGTTGGAAGGCCTTCGGTTTCACCCGTTTTAGTTGATTTACTTGGTCTAGTAAATAAATATATAACTAATGCGATAATTATAAAAAAAACAAATATACCTAAGCGTTTAATTAATGGATTTTTACTCATTTTATTATTACATAACATTTTTATTCAGATTTGATCTCTTCTTCGTCAAGCATTTTACGTAGTTTTTCCTCTATAGATATATCACCATCATCCTGAGATTCCTCAAACTCCGAGTTAGGCATATCAGGATCAAATATATCACCATGGGTTTCACATAGTTCACACGTTTCCGTTGGTAATTCACCCGGTTTGTGATTATGTAAAGGAACCTCTTTCTTTTTCTTCTTTAGAATTGGACGTTTTTTCTTTGGTTCTGTAGGTACAGGTATACATTTTTGCTTTTCGTGCATTTTAATGTGTAATGTACAACACGTTTCACCGGGTACACATGGTTTTGTACACTTGTGTCCCTTTGCCGTCATTGCTGAACACTCGATTTTTGGTTCTTTAGGAACTTTTACCTTTTTCTTTCCTTGTTCTGGTACCACTTTTTCCAATACTTCTATTTTTTCACGTAAAAGTGTATTTGTTTCGATAACCGAATCCATCTTTTCACGAAGACATTTATTCTCTTCTTCGATTTTTGTAACCTTTTCAACAAGTGTTTGTAATAACTTATTGTTGGAAAGGACGCTGTTGTTTATTTTGTCAATGTGGTCGTTCGAATCACGAATGAGACCGGTAAGAATATTTTCAATAGAATCCGACATTTTGGTTTTTATATTTTTAGACTATTTTTATTTCACTTAGGTTTTGTTTATTTACATTCGAAACAAGACGACGAGTTTGACTATTAATAGTGAGATGTATAATCATTTACACTACACAAATAAAAAGTGTTGTATTTTTCTGAATTATCAATAGTACCATTGTGTCCGGCTATATACTTTTTATAGAATTTATGTCCACACGATGGACCTTGGCCTATACCGAAAAGTTCGGGATCTTTTTCACATGCATCTTTCCTATCTGCATCAGTCATATTACACGCATTTCTACCATCTCTCCCAAGATCACCATCACCACCGTAATATAATTTAGCTGTCGCTCTAGAAATATCTAATGCGTCTGTGTATTTACCATTTTTATCTATAATACTTAATACACCATCGTCACCTAGTATAAGTGTATATGGTTTTTCGTAACCACCATAGTGAGACCTAAACTCCATTGGAATATCTCCGCCCCCAAAAGTGTTTGTTTTTGTAAATGTTAGTGCAGAATTATCTTCGACATCATGTTGTGGTCGTACAACTATTCTCTCAATGTCTTTACTTTTAGATTCCCATATAACTTTGTCACCTTTACGTACAGCTAAATTACCGTCGTCTTGAAATTCAAGTCTATACTCACCGTTTGGTGATTTATATGATTGTGACGCCGAAAACCCCTTTTTAATATCCTCATAATCTTCTTCACCTGGTGTTATAGTTGTAGCCGCCGTAAGTGTAAAACCTGCACTATACCAATCTTGTTGAGTCATTTCATTTTCAGATTTAAATTCTACTGCATTTCCAGTAAATACTGCAATTGTTTTTGGTACAGTAGGGTGTGCAAAAATTTTGTTACCTTTGTATGTTTTCATTTTAAAACTATCAATGTTACCTATTTTAAATGGTGTAGATGTACCATCAATGGCTTTAAATGAATATGTATCATTATCATTAATTATTAATTTATACCATTGTTCTGGAAAGGATGAAATATTATAGTAAATTTTCTTCACTTCCTTTACGAGTTCAAACGTATCTGAAGGTATATAAACTGTAACCGTATATTCACCAAAATCCCCTGAAGCTACGTCACTAAAATCATTATCATCGATTGTAATTTCAGCCGCTGCCAACTCATTTGCTCCGTCTACTTTATTATAATATGCCTTAACTATATTTTTACCTTTAACAACAACATCTGACTTAATATCAACCCCTTTAAAAGTAATTGAACCACCGCCGTAATCAACCAAACCGTCTCCACTGGCGACTTCTATATTTTCCTGGATTTTTGTTGAACCCACGTACCGTGTAAATATGAGTTTTTCGACAACATCTTGAAAACCTGCGCCATTTTTCCACGATAATGTGAGATCAATAAATTTACCCGGTTCATCTCCTGATGCATATTCGATAATACGGTACCCTTCATAAGAACCACTCTCTTCGGCCTGTGGGTTGATTGTTTTGACCGCCTCCGTATCAAATGTAAGTTCGGGTTTTTTATTTGGTATTTCCGTTTTTGTTTCGTCACTTTTTTTACCACTAAAGTAAACGGTCAAAGCTATACCGAGAATGATTACAACTAATAAAGCAAATAATCCGAGTTTGGTATTCTTTTTTACCATCTCGAGGTTTCTTTTATTAGTAGTATATATTTTATTTGAATATCTATTTAGTCTTCACCGTTATCACATAGGTCAAATACTGTCGAACCTGTCCAGCTTTCAGCGCCAACATAGTTTTTTGACAAATTCGACGCTGTACCCGATGTACCTGGTTTACGTATACACCAATTATATTGTGTACCCGTTCTATTTGGGGTTCCATCACTTTTTCTTATAATGCGGATTACATCATTTTTTGTAAGCCCACCTGCATTTCCATACAAGAGTATACCAGTGTCACCAGCTTTGACAGTTTGAGACTCCCATTCATTTTGTTTACCAGTTTTTATAAAATTATGTTTACCATCGGCACCTTTCCATACAACTTTACTTTTACCAGTAGTTTTAGCTTCGTCATCGGCGATTGTCCAATAACCGTACATTATTTCTTTTGCGGTTTCTGTAACACTAATATCGACTGTGTTGTATAATTGTTTCGTTGTTATGTCATCCATTTTTATCATTACCAATTTACCATCTTTAACCGCAGCAAACGCATCTCCAATTTTCAAACGAAGTGTACCATCAATTTCACCTTTCACTAATGTAAATTCAGTACCCGCATTTTGATCAAGGGAAAACACATTACCCGCATATTTTATGAAACGATTATCCTCTAATTTAATTTTAACAGTCGTATTTTTAGTTCCCGAAGGAACCAAGTATACCTTAGCATGGGGTGTACCCTCTTCTACGTATTCTTGAATAGACATGTTAGAACCACCTGGGTACATAAAGTAGCCTTTTCTGTCTATATCGGGACTAACAGTAATTTCACTACTCGCAGTAGGTTTATATTCAACTTCAACTGGAGCAAGTAATTCCTTAGTTTGTGCGAGATCTTCTGGATTTATTTCAACTCCACTCAAATCAGCTGGCGTTAACTCAACTTCTTGGCCACTCGCATTTTTATAAAAAATCTTAATTTTATTCATACCAAGAACACTATAAGTTACATCTTTACCGTCAAAAGTATACGTAAGTATATCTGAAAAGGATTCAAAATATTTAGATTCATTAGCAGTAGCTTTTTTTAACGTTTTGGTGGTTTTAACACTATCACCTATATAGCGTTTGATGACGAGTTCGGTTATATTCTGAAAACCAGCCTGGTTAAACCATTTAATCGACATATCAACGCTTTTAGACAATGCCGTATAGTTTATATTACCTTCAGCCGCATACCCTTCGATAGTATACCCTTCAACAACAACTTCTTCTTCTTCTGAAGATGGGTTATATTTTGCTGATAAACTATCAACTTTGATTTGTGGTCCGAGATCTTCGGGGAGTTCAGTTTTCATCGGAGTTTTTTGAGTACCAAAGTAAACGGTCAAAGCTATACCGAGAATGATTACAACTAATAAAGCAAATAATCCGAGTTTGGTATTCTTTTTTACCATCTCGAGGTTTCTTTTATTAGTAGTATATATTTTTTTTTGAATTTATTAGTTTACTTTAATTCTTACAGCATGTATATTCATATTTATTTTTACCTTCAACACCAGTTGATTTTAATTTAAATTGACTTAAATATTCATTATCTTTGCATTTAACAAGTTGTCTATCTAAAAACCCAGGATTAGTACTAGCATCACTTTCTTCGGTAGTTATACTTCTGCATTTATTGGAAGTTGTATTACCACACTTATAATCATATTTAAGTCTCCAACCATTATTCGGATCTGTTACTAATTTATAATATGTAATTGGTTTTTTATCACAGTTCACGTTAAATGTATCATTCTGTCCATATGCATATGTTTTACTGAGTCCCGGATTAGTAACCCAACCAGTATTTTTTGAAGTTACACTCGTTTCTTTTTTATCATTGCAAAAATAATTGTACCGTATAGCCGTACCCTTACCCTCATGTTTAATATCAGTACCATTAAGATCATCAGAAGAAACTTGTTGTTTACACACGTCATCGTTTTCACAATACCAATTTGGTTTTAACTGAAAACTACGAATGGCGTGATCTTTACAATCAAGAGTCTGCCTTTCCATGTATACATTTTGTGAATGATTTATACTATATTTTGTCATGTTCCCCCCTAATACAGAGAGATCTAAAGTCGGAAGATGGTATACTTTATGTGTAACGTACTTATCAAGCTTAATGTGTTCTGGTCCTACGTATGAAGAACCAGTCCATGTATTATCATTTTTTGTACCCGTTAAAATACCGGTACTAGTTTTTATGTCACAAGCCCCATCGGGTAAATGTATAAAGCCCATTGCATATGGAGCGTGTTGACCAAAGGTAACATAAGGTTGACCACCATCACCGTCTGCTAATGTAAATGCAGCCCATTTAAAACCGGCTTTTTTTGCGTCCGAATAAGATGTAATTGTTAAATTATTTTTATCGATCCATCTATCGCGTATATAACCTAAGCTTTTATCTGATAACAAACCACCATTGGTATGTGTCCATCTATACCTATGGGGTGTCTGTTCGCCCTGCATTATAATACTAATTGGTTTCACGCGGAAGATATAGTGTATAACCAAACCATTATTTTTCAAAATCGCAACGGTTCCATTATCACCAACAACAACTCTATATGGACCATTACCGGTCCCCCATTGGTGTGTTTCAGTTCTGTACCCAAAACTTTCAGTTCCTGTTACTTTCATAAAAAAGTTACCGTCAGCTCCTATTCCAGCAGTATCACATGGTTTATTAAAATCGGGTGGAAACGCCGATTTCCATAAATCTATTTTTCGATTTACGTCGTATAAGGCTAAAGCAACTTTATCACTCGTTTGTTTAAACCTAAACGTATCACTTGGTGATTTATAATCAGTGCCAGGTACCATTTTTCCTTCCCTCTGATCCGAACGAACAGCGGTACGTATAGGTTCCAAATGGAACAGTGCACGTGCATACTCGGCTTTCTTCATTTCGTTTAATTTTTTAAACGTTGGTTTATGATCAATAGATTTATCGTCCCAATTAATATCCTCTCTTGTTAATACTTTTCTTACCAAAACTTCTTTCCTGTTATTGTCTGGGTGTCCCAACATGTACCCATCTTTATACTTTTTAAGTCTATATGTATCAGTATTATCCCATAACTTATCGACATTACCAGTATTTAAATTAGTAAACTGAACTTTACCACCATCCAATTCTTTCATTTTAAAACATTGGTTAAACTCTTCAATCAAGTAAAGCGTTTCCTTATTTAATATTTCAAATTTAAACGAATCAGCCGCGATTGTAATTGGAATCTCAACTTCCTTGACTTCAGTTAAATCGAGGGTTGTATCGATATCACTTTGTTTGATTTCGATCTGGTCACCCGTATCCGTTAAAAATGTATCGTCACTTACACTATTATACCAAACAGATACCTTATTCACACCAACGATATCGTTTTCCGAATTGGTTAAATCCGTACCTTTAAATGTTATTTCACCGTTACTCTCATTTTCGATACCGGGTCCGGAATTGTAAACTATATCATCCTGGACTTTGTTACCCCCAATTTCACGTCTAAAAATAAGTTTTTCAACATTCTCATAACCCATACCCGTCGTCCATGTTATTTTCAAATCAATACTTTCATTACCCTGGGCGTCACCTGCAGCATATTCAATTTTATACCCTTCTGATATATCTACCGTCGCATCGTCATTATCACCGTCGTCTGAACGTGGGTTCAGTTTTTTAGATGCACCATCTATTACAAGTTGAGGTTTGTCTGATATTTTTGATGTTTCGACATCATCACTTTTTTTACCACTAAAATAAACGGTCAAGGCTATACCGAGAATGATTACAACTAATAAAGCAAATAATCCGAGTTTGGTATTCTTCTTTACCATCTCGAGGTTTATTTTATTAGTAGTATATATTTTTTTTGAATATCTATTATTTTAGCATATACCCACTAAAATCGTGTGTAGCTGAACTCATACCTGGTCCCTGAAACCACACTTTCAGTTCATCACCACCACCTTTTTCACTAAAGTATATTTTAATAGGGTATTTTTGACCTGCCTTTAAATTGACTGATTTAGCTGGTATCACACCCGCTCGCATGGATGCGTGACTGTTCCAACCTTTCACTATAAATCTCACTTTACGTCCAATAACTGGGTTACTGAAGGTGTAAGTCTGACGAGTGTCTTTACTCGAAGTATACTTAAGCGTCGATGTGATCGTTTTACCATCAATCGATACAACGAACGAAGTCACTCGTTGAGTAGAACCTTTTCTTCCTTGAACGACGACACCGGCTATGAAATTATTTGCACCCATGTCAATTTCCATCCACTGATCGACTACGTTATGAGCTGCCGACCAAGCTTGATCACTGTCAAGCATCGAACGGGCGTGTCCCACTCCCGGAGATTGGTCCGAGTAGACCGATGAATACTTTCTGGAACTCTCTGGTGGATTAAGTTCATCCTTCGGTGCTTTTACCATACCATGTAAACCACCATTATCAATAACCACTACACCATTTATAGTTAAATAACTCATATCATCGGATTCTGTCCAGAATTTATGGCTACCCGTCTTTTTAGGTACGAAAAAACCTTCCCACTTAACGGCATAGTTATCTTCATTACCATCGTTTCGTAAATGTCCACTCGTCGCCTTATGTTTACTACTAAAATCGGTAACATTGTCACCTTGTTTCGTAGGAGTTTTACCGCTAAATGAACTTGTATCCGAAAAGTACGAACCTTTGTAATAGTACCATTTAAATCCACCCGTCAAATCGAACGATGGATTACCAACCCTCAAACTACGTTTACCATTGAGGAACTGATACACCTCATCAAGTTTAGCCGCGGGACAATCGACACTACCCGGATATTTATCCCACGACCCCCATGTATTCTTATTTTTACTTCCCACGCCATTCACATCAGAACATAAACGTCCACACCCCGGAACGTCTTGGTGAACCGAGTTCGTATGACCACACCATCCATCAGTAGCACGTGGGATTTGATAAGGGATTGTAAAGGGTGATGATTTACCGTTCTTTATATCGTACGTATATACGACGGGTCTAGGAGTTGAATTATTACCTCTATTAGACGTTTCTGTAATTTTCGTAACCCCGTTCTCTTTTATTATCCACCCAGGTGCATATAGAGGTCGTGTATATGCTATATCTATTTTATCGACCTTTTTATCGGATACAATAGTAAATATCTTATCGCCTACATTGTGGCCATTCGCGTTCCATGACGCGAAATTTTCTGTACCACTTCCAACACTAAACATATTATCGGGTTTATTGTTTCTATTAGGATTTTTGTGTATAGTCGTTTGTGCCTTTGTTGCTAAAACACCATCGAGTTTTATATATTCAACGTGTATTCCTAAAGTAGAAGCATTCTTTTTGTTCATGATAAGTTCGTATGTGAAAGTTTCAGGAAATGTAAATGTTTTAACACGAACACCACCTTCTTTATAATTTGTAGCGAGTCCTGTATCATCTGGTATTTTTTCTATTGAACTCACAATTTGATTACCATTATCATCCAATAACTTAACAAACGAACTCGCCCACCTCGAAAAACAACAACTCGTTCTATTGTATACCATAACCTTTTCTATGGGGTAATGTTTATCTAAAGTTATTTTAAACCAATTCGTTCCACTGTTATTGGTATGTGCAAAATTTGACATATTTCCATCAATTAAGTTTTTAGGTTTAAAATTATTACTGGAATATTGACTCGAAGATTCGGTTTTATTATCTTTGGTAGTAACGTTTACACCACCGGAATAAACTTCTATTTCTGCTATGTTTAAAGGACGATTATTCCAGGATGAATTTTCGTACCCGAACCATATAGATTTTGCGTACGTATAACCACTTGATTTGGGTGTGAATGCACCAACTTCTTCGAGTTTACTCGTGTCTATAATATACCCAAAATCGTTTTGTGTAAACGTCACGGTTTTCGTATACAATTTAGTATTGGGTTTAACCTCGTTATAATACAATTCGAGTATATTATCACCTATAATTTTTTCATCGAACTCTTTTTTGTCTACTATGTTCATGGTTACATCCGTAAAGTCTTTAAGATTATTCGCATCACTGTTTTCATACGTGTGAATCACATTCCCCGATGAATCTTTCAGAGTAATAATCCATTTCGTAACATTATCCTCTATATTTGCCTTATTCGTCCACGAAAGTTTAAGACCCTCGAGTGTATACCCCTCACCCCTGGGTTTTATACTATAAATCAAAAATATGATAAATAGAATGATAGATAATAAGAGTATCATTTTATATATCACGAGATAATATTTTATAATTTAGTTTAGTTTATTCTTCTTTCATTTCAATTTCTGGTACGAGATTTGCATTCTTATTCGAAGTTTTAGATCTACTGACCAATACACTTATGAAGATGACCATAAAGGCGACGACAGCTAGTAACATTCCAATTCCTTGGTAATCCATTTTTTTTATATAGTATAGTAATATATAAAAAATGCGACCATTTACCACCGTCCTGATGGAAGCACTCTTCATAGGTCTTATGTTACAAGTTTTAGTTATGGGTCTTACAAAATATATTTATAAAGGTACGGGTGTTCTAATTATTTCAGGGGCGTTAATACATTTATTGTTTGAGTATTCGCCTTTCGGCAACATTAACGAAAAATGGTGTAAAATGATATTTAATTAAAAGTTTATAAGTTCGTCTATTATAGCCGTTTTATCGTATTCGAGTTCCTTTAACGTCTCGGATAATTCTTCGTGTTGTCTATCGATATCATCGTTATAGTCTTCCAGGTAATCCTTGAAGAACATACGTACATTACCAACGTCGTGTCCTGAATCTAAAAGTGAACCAACAGTATATCGAGGTAATCGAATACCGAGTTCCCGTGCACGTCGTTTCACAGCTTCTTGTCGAACAAAGTTCGTCACGTTTCGTCTATGTTTTAGTTTTTCCATTTTTTTAAACGTCTCGTGGATTAGTCTATTTACCTCCATAAGTTCATCTTCGAGTTCGTAATCGCGTAAAGGTTCCGGAACAGGTGGTGGTGTTTGTATCTCCGGTAAGTCGGGGTGTACATAATCCCCACGTCTTGATTGTGGTGGTGTTACCGTATCGTATATCGTAAGATCATCAAGATTATCACCGAATGGTGGGAGACGAGGCATCGGGGAAAAGGGTATGGGTATATCAACACGTCGAATTCTAAATTCTTCTTCTTCTTCACTTTCAGAATCTGTTTCGTATTTGATATAGTCGTGAATCTTTTTGATCGAATCACACATTTTAAGATAATCGCCTTCAGAAATTATCTTAGAATTGAGGTCGAGCGTTTGCATTAACGATGTAAGAGCGTCCATTTTTAATATATTAATTTTTTATTTTGTTTCATTACAACTTAGGTTTGTTATTTTTCTTAAAAGTAAAAGGGCTTCTACGGCTTCACCAATATCA